>JADKLW010000232.1_pt1 | contig 28235 bp, 27 predicted proteins | sample 8641881 | NCBI WGS metagenome assembly JADKLW01 (sample SAMN16272185, study PRJNA661076) | feces metagenome | isolation source: fecal sample from diarrhoea affected cattle B | host: Bos taurus | place: South Africa: Lokaleng Village, Mahikeng | collected 2019-09 | reverse complement strand
CATTCATGATTTTTTGCCGCATTTGCGTGCAAGGTGAACGAAATCTTTCCGGGGCCCGCTTTGCTCAACGCCAGTCTTGTCCGTCTCGCTGCTGTGGCGGCGCTGTCCTCCGTGTCCGTCGCGGCCCTGGCCTGCGAGAGCCTGCGCATGGAGCCGGGCGGTATCGTCACTGCCGTCACCGATGGCGACACGGTGATTCTCGACGATGGCCGCGTGGTCCGCATGATCGGCACCCAGGCGCCCAAGCTGCCGCTCGACCGGCCCGATTTCGACACCTGGCCACTGGCGCCCGAGGCCAAGGCGGCGCTTGAGGCGCTGGCGCTCGACAAGCCGGTCCGGCTCGGCTTCGGCGGCGAAACGGTCGACCGCTATGGGCGCACCCTCGCCCATGTCTTCATTGCCGGCCCCGATGGCGAGGTCTGGGCGCAGCAGGCCATGATCGCCCAGGGGCTGGCGCGGGTCTATTCCTTTCCCGACAACCGGGCCTGCCTCGACCTGCTGTTTGCTGCCGAGGGCCGGGCCCGGCTGGGCGGGCTTGGCATCTGGAGCGATCCCTATTACAGCATCCGTGCGGCGGACGCGCCCGGCGAGCTGCTCGACCGGGCCGGCCATTACGAACTCGTTGAAGGCAGGGTCCTTCTCGCCGAGCACAATGGCGGGCGGGGCTATCTCAATTTCGGGCGCTTCTGGAAGGAAGACTTCACGGTCGTTATCGAGGCGCCGGCGCTGCGGATATTTGCCGGCTCGGGCATGGATCCGCTGGCCCTTGAAGGCGCCCTGCTGCGGGTGCGTGGATGGGTGGACGATCGGGATGGTCCGCGCATCGAAGTGACCCATCCCGAGCAGATCGAGGTTCTGGCGCTACGATGAGTGGTATGGTGCAGATCGCCAAGAAGTTGCGCATCGGTGTTCTGGCAGTCTCGCTGCTGGCGCTGGGCGCCTGTTCGAGCCTGACCGGGTCCAATATTGCCGTCAGCCAGACCGGCGACAATCCGGCGCCGACGGTCGTGCCCGACGGCACCGAGCCCGACGATGTGGTGATCGGCCGCCGCGAGCATCCGCGCATCATCGCTGCCTATGGCGGGGTCTATTCCGACCGGCCGGCCGAAATCATGGTGGCCCGGATCGTCAGCCGCCTGCTGGCCGCGGCCAACCAGCCCAATGCCGAGTTCCAGGTCACCATCCTCGACAGTTCCGAGGTCAATGCCTTTGCCCTGCCGGGCGGCTATATCTATGTGACGCGCGGCATCCTGGCGCTGGCCAGCGATACCAGCGAGCTGGCGGCCGTGCTGGCCCATGAAATCGCCCACGTGACCCTGCGTCATGCGCGGGCGCGCACCGACCGCACCCGCACCACCCAGATCGTCGACCGGGTCATCACCAGCGTCTTCGGCGGCGATACATCGAGCGACGCCACCGCCAATCGCACCCGCGAATCCATGGCAGCCTTCAGCCAGAACCAGGAACTCGAGGCCGATCGCGAGGGCATCAAGTATGCCGGCAAGGCCGGGTACGATCCCCAGGCCGCGGCGCGGTTCCTCGGCGTCATGAGCCGCTTTGCCAGCTTCTCGGCCGGCGAGGATGGCGGGGAAGGGTTCCTGTCCTCCCATCCCTCGACGCCCGCCCGCATCCAGAAGGCGCTCGATACCGCCCGCAGCATGTTCGGCCAGGCCCAGCTCGAGACCGACCGGGACGGCTATCTCGCCTCCATTGCCGGGCTGACGTTTGGCGACAGCCCGGCCCAGGGCTCTATCGTGGGCCGCCGCTTCATCCATACCGCGTCCAAGTTCACCTTCACCGTGCCCAATGGCTATACGCTGCAGAACAGCCAGAGCGCGGTGGTCGGCGTGGCCGGCGATGGCGAGGCGGTGCGCTTCGACAGCGCCGATGTGCAGGCCAATGTGGCGCTGATCGATTATCTGAAGTCCGGCTGGATTGCCGGTCTCAAGACCGAGAGCGTCGCCGCGCAGAGCTATAACGGCATCGAAATGGCTTCCGGCCTCGCCCAGACCGACCAGTGGTTCTTCCGCGTCTCGGTGATGCGGCTCGACGGGCAGGTCTATCGCTTCATCTTTGCCGCCAAGTCCGACAGTTCGCGCTTTGCCCAGGGCGCCGAAGCCACGCTCAAGAGCTTCCGCCGCACCGAGGCGAGCGATCTCGACCAGGTGCGCAAGGTGGCGGTGCGCGTGGTCACGGCCAAGTCGGGCGACAGCGCCGATTCACTGGCACGGCAGATGGCCGGGCTCAGCCGCGGCACCGAACTGTTCTATATCATCAACGACCTGTTCCCCGGCGACGCCGTGGTGCCGGGCGAAAAGTACAAGGTCGTGGCGCTGCAGTAGGTGCGGGCCGGGTCAGTCGAGCTTGTCGATCTGGCCGGCAATGGTATCGGCGGCCCCGCCGGTGCCGGCGCCCATCAGCTCGAACAGGCTGTCGCCCACCAGGACGAAGCTGGCGATCACCGCCACCGCGATCAGCGCGGCGATCAGGCCGTATTCGATGGCCGTGGCGCCGCTCTCGTCATGGATGAAGGCTGTGATCATCTGGCTGTTCCCCGCGTTACAGCAGATCGCAGAGGGCGGCGATCAGCGGCTCGTCGGCCGGTGGCATAGGATAGTCGCGCAGTTTCTGCGGCCTGACCCATTTGAGCGCACTATGCTCGCGCGCCTGCGGCTCGCCCTCCCATTTCCGGCAGGCATAGAGTGGCATCAGCAGGTGAAAATTCTCGTAAGCATGGCTGGCAAAGCTGACCGGCGCCAAGCACGCCTCCCTGGTCGAAATGCCCAGCTCTTCCTCGAGTTCGCGGATCAGCGCCGCTTCGGGGCTTTCGCCGGGCTCGACCTTGCCGCCGGGAAACTCCCACAGCCCGGCCAGTGTCTTGCCCTCGGGACGCTGCGCGATCAGCACCCGTCGGTCGGCATCGACCAGCGCCACGGCCACCACGAGAAGGAGCTTGTGTTCGCTCATGCCTGCCCCGGAATGCGGTAGCTGTAGTCATACTGGCGGCTGTAGCCGAGCCCCGCATAAAGCGCGATGGCGGCGGCATTGTCGGCCTGCACGTTGAGCGCGGCCGTGGTCGCGCCCTCGCCCTTGGCCCAGGCCAGGCCACTGCGCATCATGGCCGCGGCCAGTCCCTGGCGCCGCCGCGTCGGGTCGGTCACCACATTGCCGGTCAGGACGATGCCGTCGGCAACCGCCATGAGCCCCGATGCCACCGTCGTGCCATCGCGATAGAGCACGACGCCTGTGGCCGGCACGGTGAGCGCCGCGAGCAGGTCGCGCATCTGCGCCGTGCTCGTGTCGCTATAGGACTGGAGCTGCTGCTGGGCAGCAATAAAGGCAGGATCGAGCGCCGGCAGCAGCTGCGCCTGCGGGTCGGCTTCATGCTCGCCCAGCTCCATCGCGAACAGATGGCTCTGGTCGATCTCCTGCCAGCCGGCCTCGTCCAAGGCGTCGACCAGGTCGGGGCTCGCCAGCGGGGTGATGCGGAAGACCGGCTTGATGCCGCGGATCACCATCCAGGAACTGGCGGAGATGACACGCAGGTCGGCGTCCTCGCCGTCCTCGGGATCGAGGCACTGGGTGGAATTGGCGCGCTTGGTATAGCCGCCCGCAGCCCGGCGCACCCAGCTGCCGTCCCATTTCACTTCGATACCCGGCCAGGCGGCAAGCCCGGCCCGCTCGAAGGCTTCGACGCTCGGCAGGGTCACATCAGCTCCGATAATCGCCGTTGATGGTGATGTAGCCATGCGTGAGATCGCAGGTATAGACCGTCGCCTTGCCCTCGCCGAGCCCCAGGCTCACGGTGAGTTCAAGGTCCTCGCCCTTCATATAGGCGCTGGTGGCGGCCTCGTCGTAGATCGGCGCGCGTTCCCCATCCTTGGCGACCAGCAGGTCGCCGAAGCGGATGGCGAGCTTGTCGCGATCGGCCGGCTCGCCGGCCTTGCCCACGGCCATGACCACACGGCCCCAATTGGCGTCCTCGCCGGCAATGGCGGTCTTGACCAGGGGCGAGTCCGCAATCGACTTGGCGATGCGGAAGGCGCTGGCATCGGAGGTTGCGCCCTCCACGTGGATCGAAACCTGCTTGGTGGCGCCTTCACCGTCGCGCACCACCTGGATGGCGAGATCGAACAGCACATCCTTGAGCGCCTCGCCGAAGATTTCGGCGCGCGGATCATCGAGGCTCTCGATAGGCTCGACAGCGGCCTTGCCGGTAGCGAAGGCCAGCAGCGTGTCGGAGGTCGAGGTGTCGCTGTCCACGGTGATGGCATTGAAGCTGGTCTGCACATGCCGGGCCAGCAGCGCCTGCAGCACCGGCGCGGCGACGGGCATGTCGGTCACGACGAAGCTGAGCATGGTGGCCATGTCGGGCGCGATCATGCCCGACCCCTTGGCGATGCCGTTGATCTTGATCTCGATCCCGTCGATGTCGAGAATGGCGCCGCTCAGCTTGGGGAATGTGTCGGTGGTCATGATGGCCCGGGCCGGGTCCATCCAGGGGCCGTCACCCAGGCGTGTCGCCATGGTGTCGAGCACGCCGGCGAACTTGCCGGCATCGAGCGGCTCTCCGATAACGCCGGTCGACGCCAGGAAGATCTCGGCCGGCGTACAGCCCAGTGCCTTGGCGGCATAGTCGGCGGTGAGGGTCACGCTCTGGCTGCCCTTGGCCCCGGTAAAGGCATTGGCATTGCCCGAGTTGACCACCAGGCCGCGGGCGGTGCCGCCCGGCAGGTTGGCCCGGCACCAGTCGACTGCGGCCGAGGAGCACTTGGACTTGGTCAGGACACCCGCGGCCGTCGTGCCTTCATCGAAGGCCATCAGCAGCACGTCGGTGCGGTTCTTGTACTTGATGCCGGCTTCCGCCGTGGCAAAGCGCACGCCCGCAATGGCAGGCAGGTCCGGATAGGATTTGGGAGCGAGCGGGGAAACCGGGTGGGCCATCAGGCAAAGCCTTGTGAAGCAATGTAACGGCGTCCGGTTTGCCTCAAAGGCACGGCATTCGCAAGCGTCGAGCCGGGAGAGAGGCAAAGATCGCTCCAGCGGAGCGATCCTTGATGCTTGTCAGGGCGGGGCACGGGGAGCGGGCGGCAACCGCTGCCAGGACCGACCCCGTCAGGCGGACGGCGCGGTCTTCCTGCCGGCGATGAAGCCGCCGAAATGCTTGCCGATGAACGGGACGATGAACAGCACGATGGTGGTGGCCATGAAGGGTACCAGCACGAGACTGCGCTGCCACATTTCCCAGCCGACAGTGAGCGGCATCAGGATGTAGAGATAGAGCGTGACCACGGGATAGACGGCCAGCGTCATGACAAGGGCCATGCGGAGCTTGGAGGCGAGACTGGGTTGCATTTTGCATATTCCATCGAAACGGGTCGTTTCGTTATATATAGAACGGCACGTTTCGTTCAAGTGCTTTCTTTCGGAAATTTTGTGGCCCATATTGGGTCCATGACCCAGCCAGATGCAGATGACAGCGAGAGCCGCCGCCGGTCCATTGGTGCCCGGCGAAATCCCCAGACCGAGCAGGCCATCCTCGAGGCGGCCGAAGCCATCATGGCCGAGGAGGGGATAGCGGGCTTTTCCATCGAGGCCGTAGCCAAGCGGGCGCGGGCGGGCAAGCCCACCATCTACAAGTGGTGGCCCGGCAAGACGGCCCTGCTGCTCGATGTCTATCACCAGCACAAGCCGGCTTCCGTCCACACCGATACCGGCAGTGTGGAGGGCGACGTGTTCGCCTTCCTCACCGGTGTCTTTGCCCATTGGGGCGATACCGGCGCCGGACAGGTGTTCCGCTTCGTCATCGCCGAAGCCCAGCGGGATGACGCGGCCGCGGCGGCGCTGGCCGATTATGCGGCCAAGCGGCGCATCCAAAGCGGCGAGATTTTCCGGCGCGGCGTCGCGCGGGGCGAGTTGTCCGCCGATATCGATGTGGGACTATGCGCCGACATGCTGGCCGGCTTCATCTGGCAGCGCCTGCTGACCGGACGTATTGAGCGCGATCCGCAGCAGTTGCGGCAGGTGGCGCGGCAGATAGTGCGGGGGCTGCTGGCGGATTAGCTGAGAGCACCAACGTCCACCGGGCGTCACCCTCGGGCTTGACCCGAGGGCGCTGTACTTGCGGATGCGTATTCAAGTGAAGACCCCTCGGGTCAAGCCCGAGGGTCACGATCCGGGGTAGGGCCGACAGGCGAGGCCGTGAGCGCTTATTGCGCCGGTGCCGCCGCGCCGGCTTCCGTTTCGGTCTGGGCGTCCACTGCTGCCTTAAGCTCGGCATCGGGAATGTCGATCTCGACACCCTCCATGAGCCGGGCGACGGTCTCGTCGAACGTGCTCATCAGCACCTGCTGCTGCAACTGGCCGGCGACCTGCTCGAAGGCGGGCGGGGTTGATTGGCGCTTTTCCTCAAGACGGATGACATGCCAGCCGAACTGGGACTGCACGGGCGCCGAAACCTGGCCGACATCGGAGAGCGCAAAGGCCGCGGCCTCGAAGGGGGCGACCATCATGCCCTTGCCGAAAAAGCCCAGGTCGCCGCCATTGGCCGCACCGGGGTCGATCGACTTTTCCTTGGCCAGCGTGGCGAAATCGGCGCCCTCGTCGAGCTGGGTCTTGACCGCGTTGGCCTCTTCCTCGGTGGGGACCAGGATGTGGCTGGCGCGGATTTCGTCGGACGGAGTGAAATCGGCGACGAACTTGTCATATTCGGCGCGCACGCTCTCCTCGGTCACCGCATTGGCGATCGCATCTGCAAAATAGGCGCGGCGCAGGGCCCGATCCTCAAGATAGTCGAGGCGCTGCTGGAACAGGGGCGTGTCGGCCATGCCCGCATCCTGCCCGGCCTTGGCCATGACCTTCATGTCGATCAGCACGCGCACGAGGAAGGGCTTGCGCTGCTCGGGAGGCATCTGGCTGAGTTCCTGGGTCAGGTCTTCTGCCGCAAAGCCCAGATCCGCCTCGGTGATGGTTTCGCCACCCACCGTAGCGACCACCGTATCGGGCGAGACGGCAGGCGCCGCGGCCTCCTGGGCCAGGGCGGGCGCCAAGGTGCCGGCGGCAAGGATCAGCGCAAGCATGCTCGTCCGGGCGAGGCGCAGCGAGGAAGAAATCATAGATCGGTCTCCTGGGCCGGCGCGTGAGGCGTTCCGGCGCATTGATGGCGCGCTCCGGCGTGATCGGGCGCAAGGTTCGGGGCCTGCCTCACACAGCAACGGGGCCAAAATGTGCCACGATGCCGATCCATGCCACCGATGGGCGAAAGACCCTGTTCCGGGCCGGTTTGCGGCGCGGTCACGGAGGTGTGGCTGATTTCGCTGGCGTTGACAAGACAGGGACCCGCTCTTACATCTCAGCCGCTTTTTCCGCCGCTTGGCGGGATACCAGAAATTCAAAAGCCGGAAAGGCTTTCTCATCGCGTCGACGCGGCCGAACGGGCCTATTGCGCAACGTCTCCCCCGCTCCATCCCGATGAGTCATAAAAGGACCTGACATATGGCACTTGCTTCGCTCGCCCGACGGATATTCGGTTCTCCGTCGGATCGGCATGTGAAGCGCTTCCAGGGCAAGGTCGCAGCAATCAACGCGCTCGAGCCCGATATGGAAAAGCTCAGCGACGACGAACTGCGCGCCCGCACGGCCGAGTTCAAGGCCCAGCTCGCCCAGGGCGCCGATCTCGATGATCTGATCGTGCCCGCCTTTGCCACGGTCCGTGAGGCTTCCAAGCGCGTGCTGGGCATGCGCCACTTCGACGTGCAGCTCATCGGCGGCATGGTACTCAACGACCGCGCCATTGCCGAGATGCGGACCGGTGAAGGCAAGACGCTGGTCGCGACGCTCGCCGTCTATCTCAATGCGCTGACGGGCCTGGGCGTGCATGTGGTGACCGTCAACGACTACCTGGCGCGTCGCGACGCCGCCTGGATGGGCCAGATCTACAATTTCCTGGGCCTCTCCTACGGCATCATCGTGCATGGCCTTTCCGATGCCGAGCGCAAGGCCGCCTATGCTGCCGACATCACCTACGGCACCAACAACGAATTCGGTTTCGACTACCTGCGCGACAACATGAAATATACGCGCGCCCAGATGGTGCAGCGCGGCCATGCCTACGCCATCGTGGACGAGGTGGACTCGATCCTGATCGACGAGGCGCGCACGCCGCTGATCATCTCGGGTCCCTCCGATGACCGGTCCGAGCTCTACAAGAAGCTCGACGCGCTGATGCCGATCATCGAGGAAGGCGATTTCGAGCTCGAGGAGAAGCACCGCTCCGCCACCTTTACCGACCAGGGCATCGAAAAGCTCGAAGCCAAGCTGGCCGAGGAAGGCCTGCTCAAGTCAGGTTCGCTCTACGACGTGGAAAACGTCGCCCTAGTGCACCACGCCAACTCGGCCCTGCGCGCCCACAAGCTGTTCCGCAAGGACAAGGACTATATCGTCCGCAATGACGAAGTGGTGATCATCGACGAGTTCTCCGGCCGCATGATGCCGGGCCGCCGCTATTCGGAAGGCCTGCACCAGGCGCTGGAGGCCAAGGAAAACGTCAAGATCCAGCCCGAAAACCAGACGCTGGCCTCGATCACCTTCCAGAACTATTTCCGTCTCTACAAGAAGCTTGCCGGCATGACCGGTACGGCAGCCACGGAAGCCGAAGAATTCGCCGATATCTACAAGCTCGAAGTGGTGACCGTACCGACCAACGTGCCGGTGCAGCGCATCGACGACGAGGACGCCATCTTCCGCACCGCGGCGGAAAAGTTCGATGCCATTGCCGACATGATCAAGCAGTGCCAGGAGCGCGGACAGCCGGTGCTCGTGGGCACGACCTCGATCGAGAAGTCGGAAATGCTGGCCGACATCCTGCGGACCAAGAATGTCGGGCAGATGAACGTGCTCAATGCCCGCCACCACGAGCAGGAAGCCTTCATCGTCGCCGATGCCGGCCTGCCTGGTGCCATCACCATCGCCACCAACATGGCGGGCCGCGGCACCGACATCCAGCTCGGCGGCAATCTCGAAATGCGCATCGAGCGCGAGACCGCGGGGCTTGAGGGCGAGGCCCGCGAGGCCAAGATCGCCGACATCAAGAAGACCATCGCAGCCGACAAGGCCAAGGCGCTGGCCGCGGGTGGCCTCATGGTCATCGGCACCGAGCGGCACGAGAGCCGCCGCATCGACAACCAGTTGCGCGGTCGTTCCGGCCGCCAGGGCGACCCGGGCCATTCGGCCTTCTTCCTCAGCCTTCAGGACGACCTGATGCGCATCTTCCCGGTCGACAGCATGGATTCCATGCTGGGCAAGCTGGGGCTGGAGCAGGGTGAGAGCATCACCCATCCCTGGGTCACCAAGGCGATCGAGCGGGCGCAGGGCAAGGTCGAGGCGCGCAACTTCGATATCCGCAAGAACATCCTCAAATACGACGATGTGATGAATGATCAGCGCAAGGTGATCTTCGAGCAGCGCATCGAGATGATGGATGCCGACGACATCAGCGAAACCATCATCGACATGCGCCATGACGTGGTCGAGAACATTGTCGCCAAGGCCATTCCGCCGCGCTCCTATCCCGAACAGTGGAACGTCGAGCAGCTCGAAGCGGCGGCCCGCACCTATCTCAATATCGAAGTGCCAGTGAAGGACTGGGCGGCCGAGGAAGGCATCGATGCCGACATCGTCACCGAGCGGCTGATCGCGGCGGCGGACGAGCATGCCAAGGCCAAGGAAGAGCGGACCATTGCCGCCATGTCGGCAGCCGGTTCGCCCAATCCGGCCATCATGCGCCAGGTGGAAAAATCCATCGTGCTGCAATCGATCGACGGGCTGTGGCGTGACCACCTGGTGACCCTCGATCACCTCAGCAAGGTGGTCGGCTGGCGCGGCATCGCCCAGCGCGATCCGCTCAACGAATACAAGCAGGAAGCCTATGAGCTGTTCCAGAGCCTGCTGGTCAACCTGCGCGAACTGGTGACGACCCAGCTCAGCCATGTCGAGCTGCAGCCGCGGCCGGTGACCCCGCCGGTCGCCGATCTCAGCCGCTTGCAGGAGACCCATATCGATCCGCTGACCGGCGAGAACGATGCGGGAGAAGGCAGCGGCGGCGCGACTGGTGCGCTGGGCGCGACCGGCGAGGATCCCTCGCTCAAGCCGATCGATCCCAAGCTGCTGGCCGGGGTCTCGCGCAACGCGCCATGCCCTTGCGGGTCAGGCAAGAAGTTCAAGCACTGTCACGGTGCATTCTGAGAGACCAGGGCCCGGAGCGATCCGGGCCTTTTTTGTTGGTTCAGCAGGTCACGCGGATTTCGGCAAAGCCGGTAATGCTGCCGCCGTCGCTGGGCACGAGGCCGATCATGCAGGCGCTGTTGGGCAGGGCGATATTGCCGCCCTGGGCAATGACGGTGCCATCGGCCAGCGAGATGAAGCCATTGTCCACGCCGCCGATCTCGACCACCGCGCCGGTGCCGCAAACCGGGTAGCGGTCGCCTGCCGCCACCATGAAGCGGGTGCCCGGCGGGAGGCAGTCGCCGCCGCTGGCGGCGGGCGCGGCTGTGGCGGCGGGAGCAGGCAGTTCGGGCAGGGCAGGGGTGCTGGTGGCAGGCGCGCTGCGCCAGTTCTCCTCGAGGATGGCGAGGCGGTTGGCGAGCTCATCAAGACCTTGGGCGTCGGCGCCCGCAGGCCCCTCCTGCTGGCGACCATAGAGTTCGAGGCCAAGCCGGATCTGGGCGATGTCGGTGGAGAGCCGGACAATGTCACGCTGGGTCTCGGTATAGACCCACACGCTGGCCCCGAGCGCGGCAAGGCCGACGAGGCCCGCGACAATGCCGAGCAGGCTGGTGAGCGGTGGGCGGCGGCGGGATGGCGCGGGTCGCGGCTCGCTCTGCACCGGCGGGGTAGCTTCCAAGGTGGGATGTCTCCATAGCTGCACTGCGCCACCGGGCTGACATTGCCCGCGATTGCGGCCCAGATATGGTGCGCCGGCCCCGCATTTGCATCCCCGGCGACGGGGGCAGGCTTAGCGCAGCGGGCGGGACAGGGGCTCGGGCGCGCTCTTGCCGCTCATTACGGGCTCGACATCGGCATCCTTGCTGCCGCCGAACAGTCCACCGAACAGGTTCGACATGGTGCCGCTGATCGCTGCGCCGCGCTCCCGGGCAGCGGCTTCCGCAGCGGCCGTTCGTTCCGCCTCGGCCGCCAGGCGCGTCGCCTTCTGCGCTTCGCTTTCCACCGCCTTGGCAAAGGCCAGGTCATCGGCCTGCTGCTTTTCGGCAAGGCCCGCCACCAGCGTCACCGGCGGACAGGGTCCCATCGGATTGAGCGCGCCACCGCCATTGGCGTTGAAGATGTACTGGCGTTCGCACACATCCCAGGTCGGCGGCGCCTTGCTCAGCTCGAACAGGTCGTAGCCCTGCTTGATGTTCTTCCAGAAGTTCAGATGCTGGCTCGAGGCCTGCTTGGCCAGGTTCGCGGCGGTCATGCGGAACGGAAAGATCTGCAGCTGGAAGCTGGGATTGCCGCCCTTGAAGGTCTCGCGCGCCAGCGCATAGATTTCGGCAATGCCCTTGTCGGTCATGGCGTAGCAGCCCCGCGAGGAGCAGTCGCCATGCACCATCAGGTCCGATCCGGTGCGGCCATGCACCCGGTCGAACTTGTTGGGAAAGCCGGTATTGAAGGCGAGATAATAGCTCGAGCGCGGATTCATCAGGCCGGGCGTGATCGTATAGAAGCCCTCGGGGCTCTGCCGGTCGCCTTCCTTGATCTTGGGACCCAGATCGCCCGAATAGGCGCAGATCTCGTAGTTCTTGAGCATGCGGAACTGGCCGGTATTGGTGCGCTTCCACACCTCGAGCGTTTGTTCCTGCTTGAAGATGCGGATCACCATGGCTTCGCCCGGCGCCGAGCCGATGGCGCGCAGGCTGGCCTGCAGCGCGCCCGAGAGCGGCTGGTTGTGCCGGTTGTCGCTGCTCTTGGGCAGGAAACCGCCACACGCGACGAGGCCGAAGGCAACCCAGAGCAGGATCAGGGCCGAGGAAAACTTGCGAAGAAGCGTGGCGGTCAAGATCGTCGGCCCGGTGCAGAACAATGAAGCGGTGACCCTTAAGGGCCGGTGGTTACCGCAGCATGAGATTTGCTGGTGAACGAACCCTTACCACGCCCCCAAATAGGCGAAAAGCGGGCTCGGTTCACGCAAGTGTGTGGGCTGTCGAGGACTGACCTAGAGCGCCGAGCCGATGGCGAGGAACTTCTCGCGGCGATGTTCGCGGGTCTCGAGGCGCCCGCGGCCGCCGAAGTCGGCAAGGAAGCTGGAGATGGCACTGCGCGTCGCGTCCATCACGGCCTCGTGGTGGCGATGGGCGCCGCCGGCCGGTTCGGGGATGATGCCGTCGATGACGCCAAAGCCGGCCAGGTCCTGCGCCGTGATCTTTTGCGCCGTGGCCATGTCCTGCGCCTTGGCGGCGTCGCGGAACAGGATCGAGGCACCGGCCTCGGGCGAAATCACCGAATAGATGGCGTTTTCGAGCATCAGCACGCGATTGGCGACGGCAATGGCGATGGCGCCGCCCGAGCCGCCCTCGCCGATGACGATGGCGATGTTGGGCACGCCCAGTTCGAGGCACTTCTCCGTCGACCGGGCGATCGCCTCGGCCTGGCCGCGCTCTTCGGCGCCGATGCCGGGATAGGCGCCGGCAGTATCGACGAAGGAGATCAGCGGGATATTGAAGCGGTCGGCCATGTCCATGATGCGGACGGCCTTGCGGTAGCCCTCGGGGCTGGCCATGCCGAAATTATGCTTGAGGCGGGTCTCGGTGGAGCTGCCCTTCTCCTGGCCCAGAATGGCGACGGACTGGCCGTTGAAGCGGCCGAAGCCCGCCTGGAGGGCCGCGTCTTCGCGGAATTTGCGGTCGCCGGCCAGCGGCGTCCATTCGGTGATCAGCTTGCCGACATAGTCGGAGAAATGCGGGCGCTGCGGGTGCCGCGCCACCTGGGTCTTCTGCCAGGGGGTGAGCTTCTTGTAGATTTCGATCAGCGCCTCTTCGGCGCGGCTGGAGAGCCGGTTGACCTCTTCGTCGATGCTCACGGCCTGGTCGGTTGCCGCCATGGCCTTGAGTTCGGCGATCTTGCCTTCAAGATCGGCGACCGGCTTTTCGAAATCGAGATAAGACTGCATCCCACCTGCCTGCTCGGACCTGGTGCGATCTGAAATCGCCGGTCCAGTGTTTCTGCCGCAAGGCTTTTGCCTTGCTCTTAGGGGTCGTTCCGGACCCTCGGATACGGGCCGCTGCTGTTGCGCCCTAAAGTGGCCGGAAAGTGGCGATGGCGCAATGCCGAGTCAAGGCTTGGCTGGGATTGGGGCACAGGAAACAGCCTTTTCCCGCGCTTCCCTTCACTCCGCCAGCGGGTGGTGGGTCTCGACCAGGGTCCGAAGTTTTTCGTCCAGCACATGGGTATAGATCTGGGTGGTCGAGATATCGGCATGACCAAGCAGCATCTGCACCACGCGCAGGTCCGCTCCGCCGGCCAGCAGATGGCTGGCAAAGGCGTGGCGCAGCACATGCGGGGCAACGCGGGCCGAACTGATGCCGGCGCGACCGGCCAGCCCCTTTAGGTCGCGGGCAAAGACCTGGCGCGACAAATAACCGTCGGCGCCGCTGGCGGGAAACAGGAACGGTCCCGGTTCGAGCGTTGCCAGATAGCTCTTGATGGCGTCGCGGGCCCGATCATTGAGCGGCACCACGCGCTCCTTGCTGCCCTTGCCGGTCACGGTCAGGTAGCTGGTGTCGCGCATCACCGCCGCCCGGCGCAGGCTCACCAGTTCGCTGACGCGCAAGCCGGTGGCGTAGAGCAGCTCGAGCAGCACATAGAGCCTGAGGGCCGAGGCCTGCTTGGCCGGGCTCGCTTCGGCATTCGCCTCTGCCTCGGCGGTGGTGAGCAGCCTGTCCACCTCGGCGATGGAGAGCACCTTGGGCAAGGCACGGCGGCTCTTGGGGCTGGCCACGATCCGCGTCGGGTCGTCCCCGCGGATGCCGTCGGCACAGAGAAAGCGGTGCAACTGGCGGATGGCCGAAAGCCGCCGCGCCGAAGAGGCCGCCGAGAGCCCGTCATGGCGCAGGCGGTCGAGATAGGCATTGACGGTTTCGCGCGGCACGTCGAGCAGGGTCTGCTGCCGCCCGGCGACATAGCCGGCATAGTCCGACAGGTCCCGCCGATAGGCGTCGATCGTGTTCCTGGCGGCGCCGCGCTCGGCGCTCATCATTTCGAGAAAGGCCCCGATCAGGTGGGCGCCATTGCTCATGGCGTGGCGGGTTCCTGGGTCGGTGCGGCCGGTTCTTCGGCCGGTGCCGCTGTGCCGGGCAAAGCCGGCTGGCCGCCCGACAGCAGGTCGCGGGCCGGAATGCGGATGGTCACTTCCTTCGGGGTCGGCTCGACGAAGGCAATGAGCGCCACCATGCCGGCATAGACGAGTCCGGCCAGGAAAAGCAGCGTGATGATGAGACGGATCAGAGTGGGCATGGCGGTCCGGCGGTCAGATTGCAGGCAGTCTGACGGCAAAAGGTTTCGTTTCCGTAGGCATTGTGCGTCGGGTGGCTGCCGGCTGCAAGTTCTTGACAGGAGAGGTCGGGACGGCTTGATAGCGGCAACACTGTTTATTGCGTTTTCGGGGCGGCGAACCGGTATCCACTTCGTCCGAAAATGCCTGGGGAGCGCATCTTGAACCGACCGGACGCGGCATTGCGGCAGGCCCGCGCCCAACAGCTTGCCGAGCGCCTGGCCGGTCGGCCGCTGGTGCTGGTGGGCATGATGGGGGCGGGCAAGACCACGGTCGGCCGGCGCGTTGCCAATCGTCTGGGCCGCCAGTTCCGCGACAGCGACGAGGAGATCGAGCGGGCGGCGCAGATGACCATCCCGGAAATCTTCGAACAGCGCGGTGAACCCGAATTCCGCGCCGGGGAAACCCGCGTCATTGCCCGGGTGCTCAAGGAGGAGGGCGTTGTCCTCGCCACCGGTGGCGGCGCCTTCGTTCATCCCGATACGCGGACGTTGATGAAGGCGGAGGCGGTAACGGTCTGGCTCAAGGCTGAGGCCGATATCCTGTTCGAGCGGGTCTCCCGCCGTTCCAACCGCCCGCTCCTCAAGACTGCCAATCCCCGGGCTACCCTCGAGAAACTGATCGAGGACCGTTATCCCATCTATGCCGAGGCCGATGTAACGGTCATCTCGCGCGACGTGCCACAGGATGTGGTGGCCAGCGACGTGGTCGATGCGGTGCTCGCCCATCTCAAGCGCGAGGACTGATATGCCCGACATTGCCCACACGGTTCATGTGGCCCTTGGCGCGCGTGCCTATGACATCCTGATCGGCGATCGGCTGATCGATGATGCCGGGGCAATTCTGGCCGAGCGATTCCCGGGCCGGCGCTTTGGCATCATCACCGACGAGAACGTGGCCCGGGAGCAATTGCCGCGCCTCGTGGCCTCGCTGGATGCGGCCGGGCTTGGCCATAGCGAGATCGTGCTGCCGGCTGGCGAAAGCACGAAGTCCTGGGCCCATCTCGGCCAGGCGGTCGAGGCGATCCTTGCCGCAAGGCTGGAGCGCGGCGACCTCGTCATCGCGCTGGGCGGCGGGGTAATCGGAGATCTCGCCGGCTTTGCCGCCGCCATTGCCCGACGCGGCATGGATTTCGTGCAGATGCCGACCTCGCTCCTGGCCCAGGTCGATTCATCGGTCGGCGGCAAGACAGGCATCAATTCCCCGCATGGCAAGAACCTGATCGGGGCCTTCCATCAACCCAGGCTGGTGCTGGCCGACCTCTCGACGCTCGATACGCTGCCGCGCCGCCAGTTCGCCGCGGGCTATGCCGAAGTCGTCAAATACGGCCTCATCGACGACGAGGACTTCTTCTTCTGGCTCGAAGAGCATCAGGACGAGATCTTCGCTGGCGGACCGGCGCGCGGCGAAGCCATTGCCAGGTGCTGCGCCCACAAGGCGCGCGTTGTCATCGAGGATGAAAAAGAGCTTGGTGTCCGCGCCCTGCTCAACCTGGGCCATACGTTCGGCCATGCGCTGGAAAAGGATACCGGCTATTCGGACCGGCTGCTGCATGGCGAGGGCGTCGCGGTGGGCATGGTGCTGGCGCATGCCTTCTCGGCCAGGCTGGGCCTGGCACCCAGCCAGGATACCGGCCGGATCATCGCCCACTTGCACAAGGCGGGCCTGCCCACCAAATTAGCGGATGTTCCCGGCGCGCTGGGCTCGACCGAGGCCTTGATGGCAGCCATCGCGCAGGACAAGAAAGTCACCCGTGGGGCGCTGACCTTCATCCTGACCCGTGGCATCGGCCAGGCCTTCATCGAGAACAATGTCGATGGCACGGCGGTCGCGAGTTTCCTCGACGATATGCGGGCCTAGACGAACGGTCCGTCGCTGGGCAGGACCTCGATGGCCAGGGCATGCACCCGGTCCTTGAGTTCGGCGTCCAGAGCGTCCATGACAGCCCGGTGTTGCGCGACGCGGTTCAGCCCGTCAAAATGCCGGGTCGCGATTCTGACACGAAAATGGGTTTCACCACCCTCGCGCCACCCGGCGTGACCATGGTGCTGCATCGACTCGTCGATCACATCGAGGAAAACGGGGGCAAATTTGTCGGTGAGCTTGGCGGTAATGGTGTTACTGACACTCATGTCGTCGGGCCTCTATATGGTTCAGGCATTCAACTAGGCGTAATGAAACTGCAATCCAAGCTTTTCGATACCATTCGCATCAAGCCGCGCCGGGAAGAAAAACCCGCGCCGATCGAGCATGTCTGCGACTGGGAGGGCTGCGCGCTTGCCGGTGAATACCGCGCGCCCAAGGGCCACCGCAGCGAGGGGCAGTATCACCACTTCTGCCTCGAGCATGTCCGTCACTACAACACGGCGTTCAATTTCTTCGCCGGCATGGAAAAGGACGAGCTGGAGGAGGCGCTGCATACGCCGCCCAAGCCCGAGAGCCGCTCCAGCTTCGCGACCGGCAATCCGAGCCTGCGCGGCGCCCGGGCAGCGCAGACTGCCAGCCTGCGGCCGGGCGACCGCTTCGGCGATCCGTTCGGCGTCTTTGCCAAGTATCGCCATCGCCAGTCGCAGAAGCCGGCTGCCGAGCGCGTGAAGCCACTGCACGAGCAGGACCGACGGGCGCTCGAAACGCTGGGCATTATCGGTCACGCCAAGTCGGACGACATCAAGCGGGCCTACAAGACCCTGGTCAAGATCCACCATCCCGACGCCAATGGCGGCGACAAGTCCTCCGAAGAGCGCCTGCGCACCATTATCGCCGCCTATTCCCATCTCAAGAAGGTCGGGCTGGTCGCCAAGTAGCCATGCCCGGCGGTGGCTACCACCCCCGCCACAATGCTGCTATAGAGCCCGCGACCTTCCTGCCCTTCCGCCTTGATCCTTCCAAGAGCTTTGCCATGACTGAATACACCAATCTGCCCGACACCGAATATTCGGCCAGGGAACTGTTCGGTATCGACTCCGACATGAAGGTGATGGGCTACAAGGAAGCCGGCAGCCATGTGCCGCCGATCGATCCCGACTACCTGTTCGACCGCAACACGACCCTGGCGATCCTCGCCGGTTTCCAGTTCAACCGCCGCGTCATGGTGCAGGGCTATCACGGCACCGGCAAGTCGACCCATATCGAGCAGGTCGCAGCGCGCCTCAACTGGCCGCTGGTGCGCGTCAATCTCGACAGCCATGTCAGCCGTATCGACCTCGTCGGCAAGGACGCGATCGTGCTCAAGGATGGCAAGCAGGTCACCGAATTCCGTGACGGCATCCTCCCCTGGGCGGTGCAGAACAACGTCGCGCTGGTATTCGACGAATATGATGCCGGGCGTCCGGACGTGATGTTCGTGATCCAGCGCGTGCTCGAAGTGGCCGGCCGGCTGACCCTGCTCGACCAGAACCGCGTCATCACCCCGCATCCGGCATTCCGGCTGTTCTCGACCACCAATACGATCGGGCTGGGCGATACGTCGGGCCTCTACCACGGCACCCAGCAGATCAACCAGGGCCAGATGGACCGCTGGAGCCTGGTGGTCACGCTCAACTACCTGCCCCATGACAAGGAAGTCGGCATCGTCCTGGCCAAGAACAAGAGCTATGCCGAGACCGAAAAGGGCCGCAAGCTCGTCTCCAACATGGTGCGGCTGGCCGACCTCACGCGCCAGGCCTTCATCAATGGGGACCTCTCGACCGTGATGTCGCCCCGCTCGGTGATCACCTGGGCCGAGAATGCCCAGATCTTCGGCGGCGACGTGGGCTTTGCCTTCCGGCTGACCTTCCTCAACAAGACCGACGAACTCGAACGCCCGGTCGTGGCCGAGTTCTACCAGCGCGTCTTTGGCGAGGACCTGCCGGAGAGTTCGGCAAACCTGGCCGTCACGGCCTAGGCACGCCGCGCCACAACTTCACCTCTCCCGCACGGGGAGAGGTCGGCCAAAGGGCCGGGCGAGGGGGCCTTCCTTCCCGGTCACAGAGTGAACCGATAGACCATGGCACAACCACCGCGCAGCAAAGCCAACCGGCCCGACCAGACCCAGGCGTTCAAGACCGCCATGGGTGCGACGGTGCGCGCCATTGGTGGCAAGGCCGATCTCGAGGTCACCTTCACCGCCGACCGGCCACTGCTGACCTCGGACAAGGCGCGCCTGGCCAACCTGCCGCGACTGCCGACGCGGCGCGATATCGCCATTGCCCGCGGGCAGGGCGATGCCATGGCCATGCGGCTGGCCAGCCACGATCCCGACACCCATCGCAAGCGCTCGCCGATGGATCCCACCGCGCGCGCCGCATTCGATGCGCTGGAACAGGCCCGCGTCGAGGCCTTGGGCTGTGTCCGCATGCCCGGCATGGCGGGCAATATCAGCGAAATGCTGGAAGACCGCCTGTTCCGTGCCAACTTCGCCGAGGTCAGCGACAAGGGCGATGCCCCCATTGCCGAGGCGCTGGGCCTGTTGCTGCGCGAGAAACTCGCCGGCGTGCCGGTGCCGCCCTCGGGCCATGCGCTGGTTGATCTGTGGCGCAAGGAGATCGAGGACAAGGGCGGCAAGTCGCTCGATGACCTTCTGACCCGCTATGAGGACCAGGACGAGTTCTCGCGTGCCGCCAAGGTGCTGCTGCGCGATCTCAACCTCGTGCCCGAAAGCGAGCTGGAGGATCCCGATGCCTCCGACGAGGATCAGGGCGAGGACCAGGAGCCCGAGAGCGGCGACAGCTCCGACCAGTCGCCCGAGCAGGGCGAAGGCGAGAACGACAGCCAGGACAGCGAGCAGGACGAGCAGACCGGGGATTCCGAGGAGACCGGCGACGTCGAGGGCATGGAATCGGACATGGCCGATACCGACGAGGACGCGGCCGCCGAAGCCGGCGAAGACGCGCCCATGCCCCCGCCCGCCAAGGATGGCGGCACGCAGCTGTCCAACCAGTTCAACTACAAGGTCTTCACCACCAAGTTCGACGAGATCGTCAAGGCGGCCGAGCTCTGCCCGCCCGACGAGCTGGACCAGCTTCGCACCCTGCTCGACAAGCAGCTCGAAAACCTGGCCGGTGCGGTGGCGCGGCTGGCCAACAAGCTGCAGCGGCGCCTGATGGCCAAGCAGAACCGGAGCTGGCAGTTCGACCTCGAGGAAGGCCTGCTCGACACGGCGCGCCTCACCCGCGTGGTGACTGATCCGATGCAGGCGCTCAGCTTCAAGGTCGAGAACGACACCGATTTCCGCGACACGGTCGTGACGCTGCTGATCGACAATTCCGGCTCGATGCGCGGTCGTCCGATCACCATCGCGGCGATCTGCGGCGATATTCTCGCCCGCACGCTCGAGCGTTGCGGCGTCAAGGTCGAGATCCTGGGCTTCACCACGCGCGCCTGGAAGGGCGGCAAGTCGCGCGAAGCCTGGCTCGAAGCGGGCCGCCCGGCCAATCCGGGCCGCGTCAACGATGTGCGCCACATCATCTACAAGGCCGCCGACGAGCCATGGCGCCATGCCCGGCGCAATCTGGGCCTGATGATGCGCGAAGGCCTGCTCAAGGAAAATATCGATGGCGAGGCGCTCGAATGGGCGCGCAAGCGCCTGATGGGCCGGCCGGAAGCGCGGCGTATCCTGATGGTGATTTCCGATGGCGCGCCGGTCGATGACAGCACGCAGTCGGTCAATGCCGGCAATTATCTCGAAGCCCATCTGCGGCAGGTGATCGAGGATATCGAGACCCGCTCGCCCATCCAACTGGTCGCGGTGGGTATCGGCCATGACGTGACGCGCTATTACCGGCGCGCCGTAACGCTGCTCGATGCCGAAGAGCTGGCGGGCGCCCTGACCGACGAGTTGGCAGCCCTGTTCGACGAGGAACTGCCCGCCCAGACGCGACGGCGCAGTCGCGGATGAGCCGGCTTGCCGCAATCGCCGCCGCATTCCTGGTGGCCATTGCGCCGGCCCTTGCTGTCGACGCAACGGTTACCGCCGCCCCCGTCACCAGTTTCAAGGACAGCGGCATCGACATGCCGGTCGACCGGCTGATCTTTCGCGGCGGGGTTGCGCTCAGCAGTCCCGACGACACCTTTGGCGGACTGTCCGGGCTGACGGTCACCGGGCCCAGCGGGCAGGCGGTGTTTGTCACCGATCGCGGCAATTTCGTTTCCGGGCAACTGGCCTATGACGATGCCGACCGGCTCTTCGGCTTTATCGGCGTGCGGATCGAGCCGATGCGCAATTCGCGTGGCGAGTTGCTGCCGCGCCAGTATGCCAAGGATGCCGAAAGCGTCGATACGGTGTTTCGCGACGGGGTGCCGGTGGCAGTGCGCGTGGGCTTCGAGAACCTCACCCGGGTCGCCGATTTTGCGCTGGACAACGGCATTCCCGGCGGCGCGGCACGCGAGATCGCCATTCCCGACTGGCTTACCGACAAGCGCACCAATGAAACGCTGGAATCGGTCTGTATCGCGCCCCCGGCTTCGCCCATTGCCGGCTCCACCCTGCTGATTGCCGAAGAGTATCTCGATGAAAACGGCAATCACCGTGGCGCCCTGCTCGGGCACAATGACAAGGGCCCGATCGCCTATCGCAACAGCCCGGTGGTCAATCCCACCGAATGTGCTTTCCTGCCCAATGGCGACCTGCTGGTGCTCGAGCGCGGCGTGTCGGTGCTGAGCTTTACCATGGAGCTGCGGCGCGTGCCGGCGGCCGAAGTGCGTCCGGGCAATCTCATGGTCGGCGAGCTGCTGCTCTCGGCCGGTGGCGGCTCGATCGACAATATGGAAGCCATGGCGGTGCACACCGCGCCCAATGGCGAGCTGCGCATCCTCATCGGCTCGGACAACAATTTCAACGACTGGCAGCGCACCCTGCTGCTCGAATTCGCATTGCCGGATTGAGTCTTTCTGGGATGCCCCACCCAATCTCCCCCATTCAAAGGGAGCCTGGGTGGGTATCCAAGAACGACTTTGCTTAAGCCCGCATGCCCATCGCCGGCAGTGGCATGATCCGGCCCATCAGCAGGCGATAGGGCGCCAGCAGCAGCAGCGCCGCCAGGAACTTGATCGCGAAGTCGCCGCAGGCCAGCGAGAACCAGAGCGGGACCTCCGGGCCGATACCCAGCCACGGGGCGGGGAAGCCAAGCGAGCCGTCGGGCAGGCCATAGAAGGCGTCGATGCCGGCCAGGGCCGGTGCGAAAGCCACGCTGAAGAAGATCGCCGTGTCGATCACCGAGCCGAACAGCGACCCCAGCAGCGGTGGCAGGTACCATGCCGTGTTGGCGCGCAGGCGCGAGAAGATCGAGATATCGAGCAGCTGCCCGGTGATGAAGGCTGCCGCCGAGGCCGTCGCGATACGCTGCGTGGTGGCGGCGGCGCCGCCGGCATTCCAGGGCAGGGGATTGAAGCTGAGATAGAAGGAGACTGCGAGACCGGCGACAAAGCCGACCAGCGCCACCAGCCGTGCGCGGCGAGCGCCGTCATAGCGGTTGATCAGGTCGGTGATCAGGAAGGCGAAGGGGAAGGTGAAGGCGCCCCAGGTCAGCAGGTCGGCCAGATTGACTGGCCCGAGCTGTACCGCAAAGGGATAGAGCACCAGGATATTGGACGCGGCAACGACCACGACCATGGCGGCTACGGCCGCCAGGAAACGAGCAAGCATCAGAATGCACCTCTGGTAAGCGCGATCCGGCAAAAGACCGGTGCGCTGGATTGCGGGGTTGGGATATCACCCCGCCAGGCTGGCGTCACCCCTGAGATTGGTGGGGCAAAACAAAACCGCGCGGAGCGAACTCCACGCGGTTCAATTCAGTTCTGGCCGTTCGCTCAGGCGGCGAGGGCGGCGCGGATTTCCTTCTTGATGCCCTGGGCGAGCGTGGACAGCGTGTCGTCGCTCTGCTTGAGCAGGAAGTTGTCGAGGCCGCCGCGGTGCTCGACCGTGCGCAGGGCTGCAGCAGAAACGCGCAGCTTGATCGAACGGTTGAGTGCTTCGGAAATCAGCGTAACGTTGACCAGGTTCGGCAGGAACCGGCGACGGGTACGGTTGAGGGCGTGGGAGACGTTGTTTCCAACCATCACACCCTTGCCGGTAAGTTCACAGCGACGTGCCATTTGGGAGATATCCTGTTTGTGTAAAGGTCCTGCGTGGCGGACTATTCCGCGACGGGCCTCGATTGTTCGTGAGATCTGGCGCGTCTTTAGAGAAAAGGTGCGCTGCCGTCAAGGCAAAGGGGCTCAAACCGCCGCGAGCGCCTTGCATGGGCCATGTACGGCAGGCAATTTCAAGCCTGCCTTGATTCGGAGAGACCCTAGTCCATTGTTTCAGTCCCGACTTGCCCTCGTGGCCATGCTGGCCCTGTCGCCGACCCTTCCCGCCGCCGCGGCGCAGGTGGAAGCTTCGGCCAGCTATGTGCTGACCCTTGGCGGCATCAATGTCGCGGCGATGACGGTCGACCTGACCGACGACGGCAGCCGCTACAGCCTCGATCTTTCTGCCAAGGTGGCCGGGCTTGGCTCTGTGGTGGCGAGCGGTTCGGCAACCGCCAGCTCGGTGGGCCGCTCTGCGGGGCCGCGCCTCGTGGCCGATAGTTTCGATCTTGAAACGCGGGCCAGTGGCGAGCGCTTCAATGTCGATGTGGCCTTTGCCGGTCGCGACGTCTCGGCCTTCAAGGTCGAGCCTCCGATCATGGACAATTACGACCGGGTGCCGCTGGAGCGCGCTCACCTTACCGGAGTGAGCGACTTCCTCTCCACCTTCGTGCTCAAGGGCAACGGGCTCGACAAGAGCCTTTGCCAGCAGCAGGCCAATATCTTTACCGGCGTCGAGCGCTTCAACATTGCCATGACCTATGCCGGCGAGGACCAGGCGACCTCGCCCCGCACCGGCTACCAGGGGCCCGTCGTGCTCTGCACGGTGGATTACAATCCGGTCTCGGGCCATTTTACCAGTTCGGAGATCACCAACTACCTTGCCGAGAGCAAGCGCATCATCATCTGGTATGCCCCGCTCGCCGAAACCGGCTATTTCATCCCCTATCGCGTGCTGCTCGGCACCAATATGGGCGATTTGTCCATGGTGCTGACCCGCCTGCAGAATTAGAGCGCCGGGCAGCGCTGTCCCGTCACGGGACGGTCAACGACTATTTCGTCAATTTGCGCGCCGCAAAGCCGCCGCTGGTCACAGTGCGGACCTTAACGCGCCCGCAGGCCAGGAAATTCTCGCGCTAGGGCCTTGGTCACAATCGGGCCGAACGCGCCAAAATTAACCCTTCGGCAATCGAGATGAACCGGTTTGGCGGCAGATCCGGTGCGAGCCCATGATGCGGCCGCCCACTTGTGTCGCCTATATCGGCTGGCCACCACATGTGGCGGTGAACAAAGCTGCATTCACCTCTCCCTCCCGATTCTGTCCCTGTTCGTTCCGGTTTTGGACCAGGGATGAAGCGGCACGGTTCGAGCGGGGCGAAACCGTGCCAGACCGAGACAGCCTATAGCGTTGTGAGGCGCGTGATCCGGCCGTGCTCGACGACGAATTGCTGCCGCAGGGTCGCCGGGCTGCCGGGGAATGTGCCCGACACAATGAAGGTTACCACGGTGCTGTTGTCGGAAGTTTCAGCGGCCTCGATCCGATAGCGTGGATGGTAGCGGGTTTCGACGCTCTCCAGCCAGTCGGCAATGGCGGGCGTGCCGACATGCTCGCGGCCCTCGTCGCCGACGCGCGCATCGGGCGCGAAGAGTTCGACGACGGCGCGGCGGTCCGCGCTGCTGAAATAGGCAGCCAGGGGCTCGGGCAGGCTGGCAGGATCAAATTGGGACATGATTGATGTTCTCGGGTTGGCGGGACGGCGTTCTGCGCCCGCGCTGCTGACGGAAGCTATCAGCAAGCGCCCGTCCCGCTTCGGGACGGTCAACCGCTCTTTCCTCAACTGTGCCGCCCACCCGCCCCGCAGATCGGGGCTCCCGGTATGAACGGGGCAACAATATCCAACGGCTGCGCCTATACCTTTCCTTCATTCTTGCCCGATCCGGGCCGGAATTTACCCAATTTCAAGCAAGCTGAAGGGTTTGGGCAGTTTCTCCCGCCACCCGGCTGCCGCTACTGCCCTGCTTGTGTCTCCCGCTATCATGCACCCACCAGCCCTAGCCGTGAACGAAAGCGGACTCACCGATTCGCGCCGATTCGATGCTGTTTCGTTCCCCTCCTGTTCGCGGGGTTAACCCGGCAGCGGAAAGCGGGCGATCACTGTCCTTTGCTGGGACAACAGCCATACGGCCTCGCAAGTGCCGCGATCACCCCCTACATTGACGGCAATGACCTTCGTCCCGCCCCAATCGGTCAAGGCAATCCTTGGCCCTACCAATACCGGCAAGACCTATTTTGCCATCGAGCGCATGCTGGCCCATCCCACCGGGATGATCGGCCTGCCTTTGCGCCTGCTCGCCCGCGAGGTCTATCAGCGCTGCGTCGAGCGGGTGGGGGAGCAGGCGGTGGCGCTGGTGACGGGCGAGGAGCGCATCGTGCCCGCCCGGCCGCGCTACTGGGTCTGCACGGTCGAGGCCATGCCGGTCGATATCAGGGTCGATTGCCTGGCCGTGGACGAGATCCAGGTGGCCGTCGATTTCGACCGCGGCCACGTCTTTACCGATCGCATCCTCAATGCTCGCGGCACCAGCGAAACCCTGTTGCTGGGCGCCGCCACGATGGAGCCGGTGATCCGCCGCCTGCTCCCCCATGCCGAGATCGTCGACCGGCCGCGCTTCTCCCAGCTCACCTATACCGGCTCGAAGAAAATCTCGCGCCAGCCCGCGCGCTCGGCCATCGTCGCTTTCTCGGCGCGCCAGGTCTATGCCATTGCCGAGCTGATCCGCCGTGAACGCGGCGGTGCGGCGGTGGTGATGGGCGCGCTCAGTCCCCGCACCCGCAACGCCCAGGTCGAGCTCTACCAGAATGGCGATGTGGATTTCCTGGTCGCCACCGATGCCATCGGCATGGGGCTCAATCTCGATATCCACCACGTCGCCTTTGCCGATGACAGCAAGTTCGATGGCCATACCAGCCGTCCGCTGACCCCCGCCGAGCTCGGCCAGATCGCCGGACGCGCCGGCCGGCATGCCCGCAATGGCACGTTCGGGGTCACCGGAGGCACCGAGGGATTTGACGAGGAAATGGTCGTGGCGCTCGAAACGCACGACTTCGAGCCGGTAAAAGTGCTGCAATGGCGCAACAACCGGCTCGATTTCTCATCCATCGCCGCGCTGCAGCACAGTCTCGATGCGGTGCCCGAGCATCGCAGCCTCACCCGCGTGCCGATCGCCAAGGACCAGCATGCGCTCGAATTCGTTTCGCGCAACGAGGCGGGGCAACTGGCGCGGGGGCTCGATGGGGCGCGCCTGCTCTGGGAATGCTGCCAGATCCCGGACTACCAGGGTATTTCGCCGGCCAATCACGGCGAGATCGTCACCCGCATTTACTCTGATTTAGTCAAGAAGCGCCACGTCAGCGAGGACTGGATTGCCGAGCAGGTCCGGTTTTGCGACAATGCCAGCGGTGATATCGACACCTTGAGCAACCGGATCAGGCAGATCCGCACCTGGACCTTTGTTGCCAACCGCAAAAACTGGCTTGCAGACCCTTCACATTGGCGCGAAAAGACCCGAGACATTGAGGATCGCCTGAGCGACGCGCTGCATGAGCGGCTTACGCAGCGGTTCGTCGACCGGCGCACCAGCGTCCTGCTGCGTCACCTGAAAGACAAACGTATGGTATCTCCCGAGATCAATGAGCGTGGCGAAGTACGGCTGGAAGGCCATCTCATCGGCACGCTTGAAGGCTTCCGCTTCACCCTGGCGCGCAATGACGGCGATGCCGACATCAAGGGGCTGCGCGCTGCGGCCGACCAGGTGGTGGCGCCCGAAATCCACAACCGGGCCGACCGGCTGGCCGGTGCGCCCAATGAGGAATTCGTGCTGGCGACCGATGGGCGCCTGCGCTGGAAGGGCGATATCGTCGCCGAACTGATCGAGGGCGATGCGCTCTATCGCCCGCGCATCTTGATGCTGGCCGATGAAAACCTCACCGGCACCGATCTCGAACGCGTGCAGGACCGGCTCAGCCTCTGGCTGCGCCACCATATCAATACCGTGCTCGAAAGCGTCATGGCGCTCGAGGCGCCGGCCGATCTCGAAGGCGCCGCCCGCGGCATCGCCTTCCAGCTGTTCGAAAACCTGGGTCTCATTCCCCGCGCCCAGGTGGCCGACGAGGTCAAGAATCTCGACCAGGACGTGCGTGGCAAGCTGCGCAAGCTGGGCGTCAAGTTCGGCGCCTATCACATCTACCTGCCGCTTTCGCTCAAGCCCGCCCCGCGCGAGCTGGCGCTGATCCTGTTTGCGCTGAAGAATGGCGGCGTGCGCCAGCCGGGCGTCACCGACATTCCCCATATCGTGCTCTCTGGCCGCACCTCTTTCGTGGTCGATCCCGAAGTCGATACGCGGCTCTATGAAATTGCCGGCTTCAAGGTGGCCGGCCAGCGTGCCGTGCGCGTCGATATTCTCGAGCGCCTGGCCGATATCATCCGTCCGCTGATCGCGCTCGATGCCGGTCGTCCCTATGCCGGCGAGCTGCCCGCCGGCGCCGCCGAGGGCAATGGCTTCCGCGTCACCGTGGAAATGACTTCGCTCTTGGGCTGCTCGGGCGAGGATTTCGCCTCGATCCTGACCTCGCTGGGTTATCGCGTGAAGCGCACGCCCAAGCTGCCCCCTGCCGCGCCTGCTGCCGAGGCGACGGCCGAAGCGCCGGCGCTCGAAGAGGTGCTGGCCGAAAATCCCGCCAGCGTCGATGCCGCCGCCGAAACCCCGGTCGAGGCAGTTGCCGCCGATACCGCCCCGGCGGAAACGGTCGAGCTGCCGGCCACCACCGTGGTCGAGGCTGCGCCCGAAACGGCCGAGACAGCACCTGCGGCCCCGGCCGAGCCCGAATTCGACGAGGTCTGGTCCCCGGCCGGCCGGCGTCCCGACAATCGCCGCCATGAAAGCCGCCGCCGGCCCGAAGGGGAGGGCCAGTCCAGGCGCCCCGAACGCGGCCAGCGTCCCGCGGCGCCGCGCCGTCCCGAGGGCGAGGTGCAGGACCTTTCCAAGGCGCGCCACCTCAATCCCAAGCCCAAGTTCGACGGCAAGGGCCGCAACGACAATCGCCGTCCCGACGACCAGAAGGGCGAGCGGGCCCGCTTCGAGCGCCCGGCCGAGCCGCGCAAGGAAAAGGCGTTCGATCCGGACAGCCCCTTCGCCAAGCTGATGGCGCTCAAGGCGCCGGCCGGCAAGGCCGGCGAGTAGCGCTTGGCCGGGACTGATCAACCGATCCGCAAGGAGCGGCTCGACCGGTTCCTGTTCTTCGCGCGCGCGCTCAAGTCCCGCACCCTGGCGCAGAAGCTCATCGAGAGCGGCGCCATCCGCGTCAATTCCGAACGCACCGACCGCTCCGACCACAAGGTCGGGGCGGGCGACGTGCTGACCATGACGCTGCATGGCCGCATCGTGGTCTGGCGCATCGTCGATCCCGGCACCAGGCGCGGCCCCGCGCCCGAAGCGCAGGGGCTTTACGAAGACCTCTCGCCCCCCGCCATTCCCAAGGCGGAGCTATCGCCCTACCAGGCCGCCATTGCACCACGCCCCGACGGCGCCGGCCGCCCCACCAAGAAGGAGCGGCGGGAAACGGACAAGCTCAGGGGCGGGGAGG
>JADKLW010000230.1_pt1 | contig 28520 bp, 25 predicted proteins | sample 8641881 | NCBI WGS metagenome assembly JADKLW01 (sample SAMN16272185, study PRJNA661076) | feces metagenome | isolation source: fecal sample from diarrhoea affected cattle B | host: Bos taurus | place: South Africa: Lokaleng Village, Mahikeng | collected 2019-09 | reverse complement strand
GCTGCCGGTGATCGCGGCGGTCAACGGCGTCGCCGCCGGCGCCGGCACCGTGCTCGCGCTCGCCAGCGACTTCCGGATCCTCGGCGCCTCGGCGAGCTTCGCCTTCCTCTTCACCCGCGTCGGCCTGGCCGGCGCCGACATGGGCGCGGCCTACCTGCTGCCGCGGATCGTCGGCCTCGGACGCGCCACCGAGCTGCTGACCCTCGGCGACAAGATCGGCGCCCAGCGGGCGTACGAGATCGGCCTGGCGACCGAGGTCGTCGACGACGACGCGCTCGACGAGCGGGCGACCGCCCTCGCGCGCCGGCTCGCCGACGGCCCGGCCCAGGCCTACGGCGTGACCAAGAGCCTGCTCGTGCGCGAGCAGGACACCGACCTGGCCAGCGCGATCGAGCTCGAGGCCCAGGCCCAGGCGCTGCTGATGCGCTCCGACGACCACCACGAGTTCTACGACGCCTGGCGCGACAAGCGCCGCCCCGAATGGAAGGGACGTTGACGTGACCAACGAGATCATCACCGCGCCCGGGCTCGCCCCGCCCGTCGGCTTCGCCCACGCCGTCGCGGCCGGCCCCGGCCGCACCGTCTACCTGGGCGGGCAGACCGCGCTCGACGAGCACGGCCTGATCGTCGGCGACACCCTGGTCGCCCAGTTCGAGCAGGCGGCCTCCAACCTCGTCGCGTCGCTCGTCGCCGCGGGCGGAAAGCCCGAGCACATCGTCTCGCTGCAGATCTTCCTCACCGACATCGGCGACTACCGCCTGCACCTCAAGGAGATCGGCGCGGCCTGGAAGCGGCAGTTCGGCCGCCACTTCCCGGCGATGGGCGCGTTCGGCGTCACCCGGCTGTTCGACGACACGGCGCGGATCGAGCTGATGGCGGTCGCCGTCGTCCCGGACGGGAGCGACGGATGAGCGTCGACCTGCCCGTGCTCGACGCGCATCTCTCGGACGCCGAGCGCGAGCTGCTCCAGGACTGCCACCGGCTGGCCGAGGAGACCCTGACCCCGATCGCCGAGGCGGGCCCCGAGGGCCGCGTCAACACCGACCTGCTCTCCGCCCTGGCCGAGCACGACCTGTTCGGCCGGCTGTTCGCGGCCGACGGCGACGACTGGCGCGGCGACGTGTCGGCGATCGATCTCTGCCTGATCCGCGAGGGCCTGGCCCGCGGGTGCACCGAGGCGGAGACCGCCTTCGCCGTCCAGGGGCTCGGCTCGTTCCCGCTGCTGCAGTCGGGTACCCCCGCCGCCCGCCGGCGCTGGGTCCCCGGCCTCGACCGCGGCGAGTACGCGGCCGGGTTCGCGCTCAGCGAGCCGCAGGCCGGCAGCGACGTCTCCGCGCTCGACCTCCGGGCCGAGGCGGACGGTGACGGCTTCCGCCTGACCGGCGAGAAGGTCTGGATCTCCAACGCGCCCGACGCGGGCGTCTACACGGTCTTCGCCCGGACCACCCCCGGCGCCGGGGCCCGCGGCCTGACCGCGTTCGTCGTCCCGGCCGACAGCCCGGGCCTGCGCGGCGAGCCGCTCGAGCTGGTCGCTCCGCACCCGGTCGGCCGGCTGATCTTCGAGGACGTCCCGGTCGCCGCGGACCAGATCCTCGGCGAGGTCGACCGCGGCTTCGCGGTCGCGATGCGCACGCTCGACCTGTTCCGCCCGAGCGTCGGCGCGTTCGCCGTGGGCATGGCCCGCGCGGCGCTCGACGAGGCCGTGCGGTACGCCAACGAGCGGCACGCCTTCGGCCGGCCGCTGCGGGAGTTCCAGGCCGTCTCGCACCGCCACGCCGACATCGCCGCCCGCGTCCAGGGCGCGCGCCTGCTCGTGCACCACGCGGCCCGGGCCTACGACGCCGGCGTCCGCCCGGTCGCCCAGGCGGCCGCGATGGCCAAGCTCGTGGCGACCGAGGTCGCCCAGGAAGCGGTCGACGCCGCCATCCAGACGCTGGGCGCGCGCGGCCTGCAGCGCGGCCACCGACTCGAGCACCTGTACCGCGAGGTCCGCGCCCCGCGGATCTACGAGGGCGCCTCGGAGATCCAGCGGGAGATCATCGCGCGCGGCCTCTTCGCTCCCGACACGAAGGACGCACGATGAGGATCGCTGTCTGCGGAGGTGGGCCCGGGGGCCTCTACTCCGCCATCCTGCTGCGCAAGCTCGGCCACGAGGTCGACGTCTGGGAGCGCAACGCCGCGGACGACACCTTCGGCTTCGGCGTCGTCTTCAGCGACGAGACGATGTCGGCGTTCGAGGTCTCGGACCCGCCCAGCTTCCAGCGGATCGTCGAGCGGTTCGCCAGCTGGACCGACATCGACGTCCACTACCGCGGGGCCACGCTGCGCTCCGGGGGCCACGGCTTCTCCGCCCTCAGCCGCAAGGTGCTGCTGGGCATCCTCCAGGAACGGGCGGTCGAGCTCGGCGCGGCGGTCGCGTTCTGCAGCGAGCACCCGCCGCTCGAGCAGCTCCGCCGCGACTACGACCTGGTGATCGCGTCCGACGGCGTCAACAGCGGCGTCCGCAACGCGAGCCCGGAGGCGTTCGGCGCCACGCTCGATCCGCGCAAGTGCCGGTTCATGTGGCTGAGCACCGACCTGGTGTTCGACGCCTTCACGTTCCACATCGTGGAGACCGAGCACGGCGTCGTCCAGATCCACGGCTACCCGTACGACGACCAGCACAGCACCTTCATCGTCGAGACCCACGAGGACACCTGGCGGGCGCTCGGCTGGGACGCCGCGGAGGGCGTCGACCTGCCGCCCGGCGCCAGCGACGAGGCGAGCATCGACAGCTTCCGCACGCTGTTCGCCCCGATCCTCGGCGACCACGAGCTGTTCGCGAACAACTCGAAGTGGCTGCAGTTCAACACCGTCCGCAACGAGCGCTGGCACGACGGCAACGTCGTGCTGCTCGGCGACGCCGCGCACACCGCGCACTTCTCGATCGGGTCCGGCACGAAGCTGGCGATGGAGGACGCGATCGCGCTGGCGTGGGCGATCCACGACCACGGCGACGACGGCGTCGACGCCGCGCTCGCGGCCTACGAGGCGGACCGCCGTCCGGTCGTCGCGAGCACCCAGCGGGCCGCGCAGGCGAGCCTCGAGTGGTTCGAGGAGATCGGCCGCTACGTCGGCCAGCCGCCGCGCCAGTTCGCCTTCAACCTGCTGACCCGCAGCCGGCGGATCACCTACGACAACCTGCGACTGCGCGACGAGGGGTTCGTCGACGAGGTCGACGTCGAGTTCGTCCACGGCGACGCGTCGGCGAACGGCTCGGTCGCCGCGACCGACGCCGGGCACCGGCCACCGATGTTCCTGCCCTTCCGGATCGGCGACCTCGAGCTGGCCAACCGCGTCGTCGTCGCCCCGATGGACATGTACTCGGCGGTCGACGGCGTGATCGGCGACTTCCACCTGGTCCACCTCGGCAGCCGCGGCATCGGCGGGGCCGGACTGGTGATGAGCGAGATGATCTGCGTCTCGGCGCAGGGACGGATCACCCCCGGCTGCGCCGGCCTGTACCGCGACGACCAGGTTCCCGGCTGGAAGCGGGTCGTCGACTTCGTCCACGCTCACGGCGGTGCGAAGATCGGTTGCCAGCTCGGCCACAGCGGCCGCAAGGGCTCGACGAAGCTGCTCTGGGAGGGGTCGGACGAGCCGCTCGACGGGGACAACTGGGAGCTGGTCGCACCGTCGCCGATCGCCTGGTCGCCGCGCAACCAGGTCCCGCAGGAGATCGACCGGGCCGGCATGGATCGGATCCGCGACGAGTTCGTCGCCGCCACCCGGCGCGCGGCCGAAGCCGGGTTCGACCTGCTCGAGGTCCACCTGGCCCACGGCTACCTGCTGTCGTCGTTCCTCTCGCCGCTGACCAACCGGCGGACCGACGAGTACGGCGGGGACCTGGCGTCGCGCGCCCGCTTCCCGCTGGAGGTCGTCGACGCGTGCCGGGCGGCGTGGCCCGCGGGCCGTCCGCTGTCGGTGCGGATCTCCGCCACCGACTGGGTCGACGGCGGCTTCACCGGCGACGACGCCGTCGAGCTGGCGCGGTTGCTGCAACAGCACGACGTCGACATCGTGCACGTCTCGACGGGCCAGGTCTCGGCGGACCAGCGGCCCGAGTACGGACGCAGCTACCAGACGCCGTTCGCCGACCGGATCCGCCACGAGGTCGGGATCCCGACCATCGCGGTCGGGGCGATCTCGAGCGCCGAGGACGTCAACACGACGGTCCTCGCCGGTCGCGCCGACCTCTGCGCGCTCGGCCGCCCGCACCTCTACGACCCGCACTGGACCCTGCACGCCCAGGCGCAGCAGGGCTACCGCGGCAACCCGTGGATCCCGCAGTACCGCTCCGGTCGCCGGCCGCCGAACGACGGCACGCTCGCGATCAAGACCGAGCCGCGGCCGTTCGAGGAGAGCGACGCCGCGCCGACGGTCGGCTGGCGCCCGGTCGCGACCCGTTGATCGTGAGGGCAACCGGCCGCACGTGAAAGGCGCAGCAACCGGCCGCCGGGTGCCGAGGGGCCGCCGGGTGCCGAGGGCCCGCGCCTCCTCGAGCTCGCTCGGCGGTTACGCCCCCTCCGCCGGGCGGTCGAGAATGCCCGAGAGCACCTCAAGAGCGCGCGCCCGGTGGTCAGCCAGTGCCGTGGACAGGGCATCGGCGTCGCGGGCCTCGATGGCGGCGATGATCCGGTCGTGCGCCTCGGCGGCTCGGAGTCGTTCCGCCGGGTCGTTGTAGTACATCGCGCGGTAGGCCTCGGTGGAGTCCCAGAGCAGGCGGATCAATCGCAGTGTGTGCGGCTGCTCGTCGGAGCGCATGATCGCGAAGTGAAATCGGCGGTTGGCGGCAAGCTCGCCGGCGATATCGGAGGCCTCCGCGGCGACCTCGCACTCACGGGCGGCCGTACGGATCTCCCCCAGGTCGTTCTCGTCGAGCGCCGGAAGCGCCAGCCGGGCCGCCCGCTCCTCCAGCAGGCCGCGGAGCGCATAGATCTCGCGCACGTCCTCGAGTCGCAGCTCCGTGACGAAGTAGCCACGCCTCGGGATGTAGGTGACCTGGCCTTCCTGCCCCAGCGCCTGCAGCGCCTCACGAACCGGAGCGATGCTGACCCCGATGCTGGCCGCGACATCCTCCTGGCCGACGCGCTGCCCCGGGCGTAGGACGCCGGTGACGATCGCGTGGCGCAGCCACGAGACCGCGTGCTCCTGGGCCGTTCCGGGAACGCGCGGGGCAGACGTCACGGGAACGATCCTAGTCGGCGACGCACCGCCGTCGGCGACCGACCCGAGCGCCGACGGCCGTCGCTGGCTACGCGTAGTCGTACAGCCCCATTCCCACATTGCGTCCGAGCCGCCCGGCGGCGACGAGCCGCTGCAGCAGCGCGGGCGGTGCGAACAGCTGCTCGCGCTGCTCCGCGTAGAGCGTCTCGGCCACGCCGAGCACGGTGTCGAGTCCGATCAGGTCAGAGAGCGCGAGCGGGCCCATCGGGTGCGCGCAGCCCTTGACCATCCCGTCGTCGATGTCCTTCGCCGACGCGAGGCCCTGCTCGAGCATCCGAATCGCGGAGAGGAGGTACGGGATCAGAAGCGCGTTGACGGTGAAGCCGGCGCGGTCGGGCGCGGTGATCGGGTCCTTGCCGAGGACGTCTACGACGAACGCCCGGGCCCGCTCCGTGACGGCGTCGCTGGTGAGCAGCGACGGGATGATCTCGACCAGCGAGAGGACCGGTACGGGGTTGAAGAAGTGCAGGCCGAGCACGTTCGCCGCACGGCCTCCGACCGCCGCGCCGAGCTCCACGATCGGGATCGAGGAGGTGTTCGAGGCCAGGATCGCGTCGGGATTCTCGACCAGCTCGGCGAGCCGCTGGATCACGTCGATCTTCGCCTGCTTCTGCTCGACGACCGCCTCGACGACGAGCTGTCGGTCGGCGAGCGCCGCGAGCTCGTCGACGACCGCGATCCGGGAGCGCGTCGCGGCCGCCGCCGAGGCGTCCAGCTTGCCGCGCCGCACCCCGCGATCGAGCGACGTCGAGATCCGGTCGCGAGCCTGGTCTGCGGCGGCTGCCGAGATCTCGACCAGCGTGACCTCACATCCGGCGCGCGCGGCAACCTCGGCGATGCCGACACCCATTTGGCCGCCGCCGACTACCCCGACACGTGTGATCCCGCCTGCTATCGGGGCGCTCATCGGTACGCGGGGATGCCGGTCAGCGCCTCGCCGACGACCAGGGAGTGCACGTCGGCGGTGCCTTCGTAGGTGACGACGGACTCGAGGTTGTTCATGTGGCGGATGACCGGGTACTCCAGCGTGATGCCGTTGCCGCCGAGAATCTGACGCGCCGTCCGACAGACGTCGAGCGCCGCGTTGACGTTGCCCAGCTTGCCCATCGAGACCTGTTGCGGGTGCAACATACCGGCGTCCTTCAGCCGACCGAGCTGCAGCGCTACGAGCGTTCCACGGTTGACCTCCAGCGCCATCCAGGCGAGCTTCTGCTGCTGGATCTGGAACGAGGCGATCGGCTTGTCGAACTGGATGCGCGTGCCCGCGTAGTCGAGCGCGGACTCGAAGCAGGCCCGAGCAGCACCGACGGCCCCCCAGACGATGCCGTAGCGCGCCTCGTTGAGGCAGGACAGCGGACCGCGCAGCGACGCGACCTCGGGTAGAACGGCACACTCGGGTAGGCGCACGTCGTCGAGCACCAGCTCGCTGGTGACCGAGGCACGCAGCGAGAGCTTCTTGTGGATCTCCGGGGCCGAGAAGCCCTTGGTGTCGGTCGGGACAACGAAGCCGCGGACCCTATCGTCGTCGGTGCAGCGCGCCCAGACCACGGCGACGTCCGAGATCGATCCGTTGGTGATCCACATCTTCTGGCCGTTGAGCACCCAGTCGCCGCCGTCACGCCGGGCGGTGGTCCGCATCGAGCTGGGATCGGAGCCGGAGTCGGGCTCGGTCAGACCGAAGCAGCCGATCGCGGTGCCGGCGGCCATCCGCGGCAGCCACTCCTGCTTCTGCTCCTCCGAGCCCCATCGCCAGATCGCGAACATCGCCAGCGACCCCTGCACGGAGACCATCGAGCGGATGCCACTGTCGCCGGCTTCCAGCTCCAAGCACGCTAGGCCGTAGGCGGTGGCGCTCATGCCGGCACAGCCGTAGTCCTCCAGGTGCATGCCCAGGACACCAAGCTTGCCCAGCTCGGGAAAGAGCTCCTTCGGCGCGCTTGCGTTCTCGAACCAGTCACCGACGTCCGGCAGGACCTTGTCCTGGACGAAGCTGCGGACGGTGTCGCGGATCGCGCGCTCCTCGTCGTCGAGCAGGTGGTCGACGTTGAGGTAGTCGAGCGGCTTGAGCGGTGTGGTCGGGGCGGCGGTGTGTGACACGGCAGGGCTTTCAGGAGGGACCGATGGGCAGGGCGGATCGAGTCAGGTCCGGTGGCTCCCGGGAAGGAAGCGGTTCCCTTCCCACCGGAAGAGTCGCAGCAGGATATTCGAATATCGATAATCTAACATCATGCGGCCTGCTCTAGACGATGTCGTGATCGTCGACTTCTCCCGAGTCACGACCGACGCCCCACGCGTGGGGCACCACGACGAGCTGCGCAACACCCCCTCCCTCCCGTTCCGTTCGCCGTGGATCTTCGGACGCTGATCGACACCGCCGGTCCTGGGTTGCTGCGGCTCGTCCGCGGCACCGAGAGCCTGCCCGCGGGGACCGTCACGATCTGGGGCATCGGCGAGCCCACTGCCGGGACCGTCGAACCCGGTGACGTGGTCCTGGTCGTCGGATCCGACGACCCCGTAGCCGCCGTCGCAGCCGTCCGCGAGCTCGCCGCCTCCGAGGCTGGAGCCGCCGTCCTGCGCCTGCTGCCGGAGCATGACGCGGCCCTCGGCGATGCTGGCGAGCAAGCCGGGATCGCCGTGGTCGGTGCGGAGCCCGGGGTCCCCTGGGGCCGGGTCTACGAGCTGCTGGAGTCCGCGCTCGCCGCGGCCCGTCGGTCGGGGCAGTTGCCCGTGGTGTCGGTAGGGCGCGATCTCTTCGCGCTCGCGGATGCGATAGCCACCGCCGTCGGTGGCCCGGTGACGATCGAGGACGCTTCGTCGCACGTGCTCGCCTTCTCGCGTGAAGGGCAGGACGTCGACCCGGTCCGCGTCGCCACCATCCTAGGACGTCGCGTCCCGGACCAGTGGGAGAATCGGATGCGTCGACAAGCCGAGCTCGACGGCTTGCTCGCCGGCGATGCGCCGGGCGTGATCGAGATCGAGGGAATGGCGCGCCGCCGGGTGATCCCGATTCGCTCCGGCGGGGTCTTCCTCGGTTCGATCTGGGTCGCCGGACCCACCGACCCCTCGATCTCCGACGAGGTGCTGGAGGGCGCCGCGCCCAGCGCCGCACTGTTGTTGCTCCGCCGACGTGCCGAGGCCGAATCCGAGCAGTCGGCGCGCTCCCAGGCAGTCCGCGCGCTGCTGATCCGCGGCGAGCTTGACCCCGCCGTGATCCCGGGCGCCGACGACGGGCTCGCGGTGCTGGCGGTCGACGTCGACCGCCGGAAGTCCCGGGGCGACGGGGCCCTGCACGATCACGTGCTGGTGATGCTCGCCAACCACCTACGCGCGTTTCGTCGCTCACCTGCGCACACCGTGATCGACGGGCGCGGGTACCTCGTCGTAGGGGGCTCGGGCGACGACGTCCACGACCGCCTGCGCGAGCGTCTTGACGACGGCATCGCCCGGATCGCCGCGGCCACCGGGCTGACGATCCGTGCAGCCCTCGGGATCTCGGCCACGACGCCGGACCGCGTGCCGCTGGCCCGGCGGACCGCCGACCGGACGCTGGACTGCGCCCCGCAGGACGGCGTCGTCGTAACGTTCGGCCGCATCCAGGCCGCAGCCCTCGTCGAGGATGTCAGCGCGTTCGTCGCCACGCGAGAGACCGGACCGTCGGCTGCACTCCGTGCCCTGCGCCGCCACGACCGCGATCAGGGCACCGATCTGGTCCGCACCCTGCGGGCGACGCTCGCCGCGTTCGGTGACACCGCCCGGGCGGCTAGCGAGCTGCACGTCCACGCGAACACGGTGCGCTACCGGCTGCGCCAGGCCGCCGAGATCACCGGGATTCGGCTCACCGACAGCCCGCACCGGCTGGCGCTCGAGCTCGAGCTGCTCGCCGAATCCGACGAGCGACGCTGAGCGACGCGGCGCGGGTTGCACGCGGGTCGCCGGGCCGTGATCGTCGGTCAGACGGGCGAGCCGGCGACTGGTGCGTCCGACGCGCTCTGCGCCGGCGACGACGGCGCCGAGCGATTGCCGAAGCGAGCCAGCGAGAAGGGCGCCAACTCGGCGCCGATGCGGCCACCGAGCACCGCCGGCGCGAGGATCTCTCCGGTCGTCGGCCCGAGCGTGACACCGAGCATCGCGTGACCCGTCGCGACGTGCAGGCCGGGGCGCCCCGGGACCGGGCCGATCGCCGGCACACCGTCAGGCAGCATCGGCCGAAAGCCCGCCCAACGAATCGCGTTCGTACCGTCCCAGGCGACGAGCGCGCGCTTGGCCGCCGCCTCGATCGCCGCAACCCGGCCCGGGTTGACCTTGCGGCTCGAGGTGCCCAGCTCCATCGTCCCGGCCAGCCGCAGCGCACCATCGAACGACGACACGGCGACGCGGTCCTCGAGCAGGTAGAGCGTGCCCTTCGGCGCCACGGCCGGATTGGCGACCGTCACCGAATAGCCCTTGCCGCCCTCCATCGGCAGGTGGACGCCGAGCGGGGCCAGCAGGTCGGTGGACTGCCAACCGGTCGCGACGACGACGCGCGGTGTGCGGATCGTCTCGCCGGTGTTGGTCTCGATCCGCCAACCGCCACCGTCGGGCGTGATCCGCCGGGCCGCGACGCCGGAGCGCAGGTCCGCGCGCCCCTCGAGATGCTCGACGATGCCTCCGGTCACCGTCTCTGGGCGCACATGGCGCTCGTCCTTCGCCCACACCCCGGCGGCAATCGCCGAACCCAGCGCAGGCTCGTGACGCAGCACGTCGGCCTGGCCCATCTCCTCGATCCGCCCGCGGTAGCCGAGCGCCTGCGCCTCGCGCAGGACAGCGACCTCGGCGCGGACCACCTTCGCGGAGCGACCCACGAACAGCAGGCCCTCGGAGTGCATCTCCATCTCGACGCCGTCGGCGACCAGCCGGTCGTAGTCGTCGAGCACGCGGGCGCCGAGTCCGGCGAGCGCGGCCATCCCAGCGCCGTAGCGGCCCGGCTTGGTGTTGCGCCAGAACTGCCACGACCAACGCAGGAAGCTCAGCCGCGGGGTCGGCCGCACCAGCAGCGGGCTGCGGCGGTTGGGCATCCAGCGGACCGCCTGCGCCATCACCCCTGGGGCAGGCACCGGGTTGGCGAGACCGGGCGAAATCCACCCGGCGTTGCCTTCCGACGCGCCGCGCCCCCACTCGCCCGCCTCCAGCACCGTCACGTCCGCGCCGCGGCGCTCGAGCGATGCCGCCACGCTGAGGCCAATGACGCCACCACCGATGACTACGACGTCCATAGATCGAAGGTACGCGGAGGGCCCGGGCCGCTGGTGGTGGCGAACGATCGGATCCGGGGCCCGTCGTGGGTGCGCGCGACTACGGTCGGGCGGCCAGAACCGCGCGTTCCCGTCTCGTGTGCGGTTCTCCCCCTCTACGGGGGCGAACCGCACACCAGTCCTTTGACACTCAGGCCTGCGGCAACGCCACGATCGCATCGACCTCGACGCGCACTCCGAGCGGCAGCGCGGCGACGCCAATCGCGGCGCGGGCCGGCGGCTCCTGATCGAAGAACCGCGCGTAGACCTCGTTGACCTCCTGAAAGGTCCCCATGTCGGTCAGGTAGACGGTGGTCCGCACGACGTCGCGGAGCGAGCCGCCCGCGGCGCGGACGACGGCCTCGAGGTTCTTCAGCGCCTTCTCGGCCTGCTCGCCGGCCGTGGTGCCGACGACCTCGCCCGACTTCGCGTCGAGCGAGATCTGGCCGGACACGAACAGCAGGCCCTGCGCGGCGACGGCGTGGACGTAGGGGCCGATCGCGGCGGGCGCATCGGGGGCGGTGACGGAACGGCGTTCAGTGCTCATGGGGTCTCCTGGGGTTCGTGACCGGTGCAGCGCGGATCGTCCGGCGCGACCGGAGTTCGGGTGGTGCTCTCGTGGCCATGACGGCACGGCTTGACGGCGGCGACCGCGGAGCATCTCCGCGAGGCCGGTCTTCACTCGGAGCGTCGATTCGTCACGCACCGACTGCGAGTCTGCCGTCTCCCACGCACGAGGGGCGTTGCATTGCCACAGAGTTCGAGTCCGCCGTAGGGGGCGATCACAACGTTCCGACGCGGCATCGCTTTCGCCCCGCCCAGCCTGACGTGCTGTGGGTCACCGACATCACCTACCTCAGAACCCGGGAGGGCTGGGTGTATCTCGCCGCGGAGCCAGCACCCGCACCACGTGCGCAACGTGCCGAAAGTCGTTCACGTTGTGCGTCATCAGTGCCGAGTCGTGGACCTGTGCCGTCGCCGCGATCAGCAGATCGACATTGCGGGTCCGCGGCTGGACGCCCGCTCGGCGCACCAACGCTGCCAGTCCACCCCAAGCCCGCGCGACGTCCCCGTCAACTGGCAGCGGGGCGAAACGCTCCTCGATCGCCCCGAGCCGCGCTGCTCGGATGGCACGCTCCTCGTCCGTCTTCGCGACGAGCAGCCCGAAATGCAGCTCGCCGATCGAAACGGCGCTGATCGACGCCTCCACGCCCGTGGGAACGACGTCGGCGATCAGGACCGACGTGTCGAGCACGACCCGCATCTAGCGCTCGTAGGGATCGTCGAGCTCGACGTCGAACCCGGCGAGATCCTCGGGCAGGCCAGCGGACACCGGCGTCTTTCTCGGGCACTTCCCACCATAGGTGCCTGAACAATCAGACTTCGTTCCGCCCCCACACCCCGCCCCCAGAACGCAAAAAGCCCCGCTTAGCGGGGCTTTCTACGACTGCGCGAGGAGCGGATGATGGGACTCGAACCCACGACCTTCTGCATGGCAAGCGAGGGGGCTGGGCGCTCCGGGGTCCGGACAAATGGCCTATTTGCAGGGACTTCTCGTGCGCCGAGGACCGGCCGGACAACCGATATCCCGGGCGATTCTCGGCGATTCTGGGGCGATCCAGGCACTTGTTGCGAAAAGTGCCTGGCGAAGCCGGCCCCGACCTTGGCTCCTACCGCACCCGAGATCAGATCGCCCGAAAGACGTCCGGTCGAGAGAAATGGAAGCGCTCCGTTTTCCCGCCCGCGCCGTGCCGTTTCCGGTCCCACTTAGCTCACCTCAGGGGAAGCGACAACGGAGATGGGCCGCTTTCAGAGCCACCCCCTCGTTACTCCCACTTGATCAGGCGCCCTCGATCTGGTCGAGCCAAGCGTTGACCTGCGCAACCGCATCACCCAACGCGATCACGACGCCAGCTGACTCCGCGGCCTTCCCGAAGCTCACCTCCCAATGAGCATGCGCCACCAGCCGCGCCGGCCAACGGCGTGGCATCACCCCCGCCTTGAGCGCTTCCGCGGCACGCGCAGCGAAAACGTCCTCCACCGCGGCACGAACCTCGCGCAGGACCGGGCTCCCCGTCTCGAAAACCAGGTCCCGGAGCAAGAGCAGGTCGACAACGTCGCGAGCACGATCGTTGACGAACGCCGGCGGATCGTGTGGGTTCGTCGCGGCATGGATCTTCTGCGCGATCTGAAACCGCATCGACAAGCTCGCCAGGTGGTCCGGCGTCGGAAGACCGAACCCGGCCAACGACGGCGAGGGAATCCACTCGGCCACGGCGCCGGCCTGGCCTTCGTCCGGCGAGACCCCCACCGGAACGCGCCGCCACGTCACGCCGTTGAGGAGCACCGTAACGTCGAACCGGCGAGGCTTCACCAGGCGGTGCGGAACCTCGATCGTCTCGACCTCTCCACGGACAAGGGTCAGCGGCCCCCACGGCTCGGCGAGCGTCCGGTCCAGTTCCGTCAGGAAGGCATCGAGATCGCCGCGAATCAGTCCGTCGACGTCCTGCGTGGTGCGCGACATCCCCGGCAGGCGGTACTGCAGCATCGTCCCGCCCTTCAGCAGGAACAACGGCGCGCCGGCCTCGTCCACCGCGCGCTGCATCGCGGCGGAGACGACCGTTGCCGCCACCAGCCAGCCCAACCGTGGCCCCGACGTGCCGAGCCGGCCCTGGGCTTGCGCGATCCACGTGTTGAGCACCCGCGCCGACACGGGCGTCTTCGTCTTCGGCGCGAGACCGCCGAGGGCCTGCCCCATGTTCTCCGGATCAGGCCCCACCATCACGCTCTTCCAGCATCCGGGTCAGACGCTCACCCTCGACGGCCGGCAGCAAGCTTGTCCGACCCGCCCGCTCCAGCGCTTGCCGGATCAGGTAGGTCGGAACCAACGACGCGATGCACTGCTCGATCGCGGTCGGCACGGTCACGGTCCGGATCCCTTCCCACCACGTGATCTGATCCGGCGCCAGGTCCTCGCGGTGGACGACGAAGACCTCTCCCCCGGACCGACGAATCCGACGACGCCGCGCAACCGTCACGTGTACCCGATTGGGATTGATGTCGCTGATGTCCCACACGTCCAGCGCGGTGTCATGACTCAAACATGCCTCCGGGACGCCCGTCCACAGCACCGCCAGCTGCAGCTGGTCGAACGCCGTCGCTGCAACTTGCGGCACCCGGTAGACGCCATGGGCGACCCGCTCCAGCCGACCCCGCGCGACCATCGTGGACAGCTCCGCGTGCGAGACGCCTTCGTCAACCGCCTGCGCCGTCGTAACGAAGCCGTACTGGTCGAGCGCAATCTCGCGCAACCGCTCCAGCTTCGTCACCACCGACATGTCAAAACCTTAGCACCGTGAGAAGGTATTGACGAGACCGGACCGGACCGCGCACTCGCGGCCCAAGTCCCCGGACAGCCACCGCCCCGGCTTCGCTCGCCATCCGCAATCTCACCCGATCCGTTGCGATTCCCGCGGATCCCGCTACATCCAGGCACCAGTGCCTGGGAAATCGCCAAATCCTGCACCCATCTGTCTACGTCGACTCGCAAAAAGGTGCCGATTTGCAGGGATTTTTAGAATCGACAACCTTCTGCATGGCAAGCGACGAAGCTGGGCGCGCGGGCGGCTCATGAAGCCGCCGATTTGCAGGAACTTCCTGGCGGCCTCGAGACCAGCCAAACTACCGGCATCCCGAATGATCCTCGGCGATTCTGGGGCGATCCAGGCACTTCTTGCGAATAGTGCCTGGCAACTGATCCGCGACGCCGCCGTCGACTCGGCGATACACCGAGCAGGAGCATGTCGCTGCGGAACGGTTTTGCTGTAACGCGACGTTGCCGCACGAGCTAGACTCCAGTCATGGCTTCGTCCTTCGTCACCGTGCAGGCCCGCGGAACGCTCGCGCTTCCCGCCGACGTGCGCCGTCGCTACCACCTCGACGAGCCCGGCGCCCAGGTCGAGGTCGTCGAACGCGACGGCGTCATCGAGCTGCACCCCCACGTCCCCGTGCCAGCCGACCAGCAGTGGTTCTGGACCGAACGCTGGCAAACCCGCGAACACGAAGTCGATGCCCACGCCGCCGCCGACGAGGTCACGACGCACGAATCCGCCGAGGACTTCATGACCCACCTCGAGAAGCTCCAGGGCGAGTGAAGTTCCAAACCACCCCCGCGTTCGACCGCGATTACAAGCGCCTCGACACGCAGCACCAGGACAAGTTCCGCAAGCTGATCCCCCGCTTCAACGACGCCGCCGAACGCGCAGCGGGCGGCCAGACCGCCCCGTGGCCCAACGGCATGCGCGTCAAGCCCGTCAAAGGCGCCGAAGGCATCTGGGAACTGACCTGGAGCAAGGACCATCCCGACGGACGAGCCACCTGGGAATGGGCCACCATCGACGACCAGCAAGGCATCCGCTGGCGCCGCATCGGCGACCACAGCGTCTTCGACTCCCCCTGATCCCAGCCAGAATCCGGCATACCCGTCAGTCAATCTGCACTGCCGGGATCCGTGACCAACCCTGTTCAGGACACGCCGTTACACCACGCTCGGGACGCTCAGCCGCCGAAGGTGTACGCCTGCTAGGGGAAGCCTCCAAGGCCAACCGTCAGGCGCGCGCCCGTCGCCGAGGACGCACTCGTACCGGTGGTACTGCCCCCACCCAACGACACGAACAGAACCCGCGCGTGGTTCGGCTCGCTGGGGCGCGTGTCGCCAGCAGCGCGGACTAGGTCAGACCCTGGGTACCAGCCGGGATACTGCCGGCGGTGAGGCTGGGCCACCAGTGGGCGTCGCGCCTCGGCGCGGCATCCCCGCGCGGGCGTCAGCGCGCCGCATCGATCTCTTCGATGACGCGCTGCACCCGCTCAGCCGCGACCTCCACGTCAAGCGGATCGAAGTCCAGCTCGGTCGCTTCGAGCGGGTACGTCAGGCGCCACGGCTCCATCATGACCACCGTGGGCGGCCACGCGATACCGACCGACACGCACGGGACCCGCTCCAGCGCCTCCAGACCGAACCGGTCCAGCGGTACCCCGGCCACCGGGTCCACATCTTGCCCCGCAGCCCCTTCGGCCGGCGCGATCTCCAACCGGACCGTCTGCCACGAGCGCCCGCGATACGCGAGCTTGACGTCCAGACGCTGCGAGGCGGTCGGACCGATCGGGGTCACCTCACTGCGGGTCACCGCAAAGTCTCCGTACGGCTGCCGTAGCGCCGTATCGAGGTGGACGAGCAACTCATCCATCCGCTCGCGGAACGACACGTCGAAGTCCTTCGTTGCCCGCGCCTGCAGGCCCAGCCGAAGCTCCATCGCCGCGCCTCCCTTGAGCAGGAATAGCGGCTCGTCGCGTTCGTTGCGAACCCTGTCCAGGACGGTGGCGATCACCATGAACGACACCCACCGCTGAGCGCGAACCACCGGCTCGCCCGTCGCGTCCGAATGATCACTGATCCACTTGTGCAGGACGCGGACGCTGTGTGGTGGTTTCCGCGTCATCGGGCGTCAGCGATCTGCTTGAGGTCGTCAGCGGCCAGAACCCCGCGCCCCTGTCCGACCTCGATGGCCTGGTCGATCAGTCCTTCACGGAGGTTCACTTCGATGCCGTCGAGAATAGCTCGGGAGGGTGTCACGATCGGAATCGCTTCGTGGCGCGTGATATCCGCCGGATCGAGCCGCCGACGATGGATCACGAACACTGCCGGGACCTCACGCGTGACGCGATACGACATCGGCACCGTCACGTGCACCTTCGCCGGATTCACGTCGCACAGATCGTGCAGATCAAGCGCCGTCTCGTGCGACAGCACCCCCAGCCCCCGCGGCCACAGCGTCGCAAGCATCAGCTGATCCAGCCCACTCTCCCCCACGACCGGCAACCGGTAGATCCCGTTGAAGACGCGCTCGGCCGTCCCACGAGCGGCCATCTCAACAAGACGCTGCGGATCGACCCCGACCGCGCGGGCATCGGCCGTCGTCACGAAGCCGTACTGATCCAGTGCGACCTCAGCAAGCTCGTTGTAAACCCGACCAGGCACGTAGAAATCATGGCATTTCGCCAGCTTTTGCGCAATTCCTAGCATGGCTACCTATTCGCGCTGACCGAAGAGATCCCAGGAGCATCAGCCACGACGAGCTGCTGAAGCGGCTCAACGTCACCCCCGAAGACCGCACCGCAATCGACCAGAAAAAGACGGCCATCGGCACACGCCACGCCGCCTACGCCCAAACCCTCGCCGAACTGCGCAAGGCCCGCAACCTGACCCAAGTCACGCTCGCCGAAGCCCTCGACACCACCCAGGGCAAGGTCTCACGAGTCGAACGCCAATCCGACCTCTACCTCTCCACGCTCTCCCGGTTCGTGGAAGCGATGGGCGGCGAGCTCGAACTGTCCGTCCGGTTCCCCGACAACGCCGAGCGCGCCCCGGTCGCTATTGGCAACATCGAACCGACCGCCGCGTAGGCGCGAACCTACCGGGCTACCGGAGCGATCCAGGCACTTCGTCCGAAAAGTGCCTGGCGACCGGCGCGGAAGCACCCGTGGCCACGAATGGACGCAGATCCGCGCGCCAGCGAGACCGCTACCGCCTACGAGCCTTGACGCGGCGAAGCCTCCATGCGGGCGTCAGCGCGCCGCGTCAATCTCGCCGATTACGCGCTGCGCCCGATCAGCCGCGACCTCCACGTCCCTTGTGCCGGACCGGGAAGCTTTGTGACCGGGACCACCGTCGGATTCATTCGCCGCCCGATCGCATTCCGCGCCGCTCGTGGGATCGACGTGGAGCGGATTCACAGCGACAACATGGCGCAGTGAGCGTGAGCGTTGGCCAGTCCTGCACCGCGTCCAGCAGCGTGCGATCGTGGGTGATCAAGACCACCGCAGCGGGGGTCGTCAACAGAGCCTCTGTGAGGTCGTCGACAAGCGCGACCGAGAGGTGGTTGGTCGGTTCGTCGAGCAGCAGGACAGCCGGTCGGTGGATCAACAATCCGGCGAGCGCGACGCGACGGCGCTGTCCGGTCGACAACCGGCCGAGCGGCCGGTCCAGGTCCGGCGGCCGGAGCAAACCGGTACGAAGCACCGGGGAACGCAAATCCTGAGGATCCGGCACCGGTCGCTCAGCGCGGGCGATCACTTCGAGCGCGGCCTGCTCCGGGTCGAAGCGATCCTCTTGGCCGAGCAGCCCGATCCGAACGCCGGAGCGGCGCTGTACCGTCCCGGCGTCAGGACGCAGATGTCCGGCCAGGAGCGCCAGCAGCGTGCTCTTGCCCGCCCCGTTGACGCCTCGAATCAGGAGCCTCCCGCCCGCCCGCATGTCGATCGGATGTCCGCTGGGCATCGCGACGCGTTCGCCCAGGGCGAGATCGGCGGCGCTCAGGAGTGAACCCTTCGCTCCGCCTCGCAGGTCCGGCAACACGAACCGAAGGTCGTCCGGGGGCGTCGGCCCACGGGCTTCCAACAGGTCGTCGATCCGGCGCTGGAACAACCGCACCGTGCCGGCCGCACGGCTCGCCCGACCGTGCTTGGCCGCGCCCTTGCCGGGCCGCCACTGGTCGGGAGCGCTGGCCTGCGCCGCCGCGAGCTGCTCTCGCAAACCACGTTCGGCCACGACGCTGGCGCGATGGTTCGCGCGCCAGCGATCGAGCGCGGCCTCGCGACTGGCACGGTACTCGGCGTAGCCGCCGGAGAACAGGATCCCGGCGCCCCCGAACGCTGGATCCAGGTCCAGCAACGTCGTCGCGACCGCGCTCAGGAGCCAACGATCGTGGGTGACCAGCACGACGATCCCGGGGTGCGTCGTCAGGCGCTCGGCGAGCACGTCCAGGCCGCTGTCATCGAGGTGGTTGCTCGGTTCGTCGACCAGTACGACCCCGGCCGGATCGTGCAGCGCGCACGCCAGCCGCAGCCGGTAGCGCTGGCCCGGTGACAGGTCGACCAACGCCACGTCGCCAGCGAACCCGGCTCCGAACGCTTGCAACGTCTCCTGGAGACGCCATTCAGCGTTCCAAGCATCAAGCGCCTCGGCCTGCGCGAGTGCCTCGTCGTACCGCTCCGCAGCTCCCTCCGAGTCGTCAACGAGCGCTAGCGTGGCACGCTCCAACGCGGCGACGGCGTCCTGGGCGGGCCGGAGCGCGTTGGCGTGCAGCGTCGCGACCGTGTCGCCGCGGCGCAGGTCCAGCTCCTGTTCGACGAGCGTGCAGCCGGTGGTCGACGTGACCGTGCCGGCGTCGGGCCCGATCCTGCCGGCGAGCAGCCGCAGCAGGGTGCTCTTTCCGGTCCCATTGTCACCGATCACCGCCAGGCGCTGGCCGGAGCGGACGGTCAACGACACGCCGTCGAGCACCGGCCCTTCGCCGAAGCCCTTCACCAGATCCCGCGCGGCGAGGTGCGCCGATCTCGGGTGGGTCCTACTCGGCGCAGAGGCGCCGATCCTGTCCAGGTTCATCCTGGGTCCTTCCGTCTTCGTAACGGGCAACGAGTGCCGCCACGGCCAAGGCCGTGGGGCGATTCCGGGGGAACCGACGTTGCTGCTAGACGAAGAAGCGGAAGCCGCGCATCTGCGTCAACCTAGCATCCTGCGAAATCCGAACGCTCCGACGACCGCCACGGCAACCAGCTGACCCGGCCCGCCCACCGAGACGACGTCGAGCCACCACCGTCGAGCGCGAACCGGCCGAGCGGGAACTCGACACGACTGCCGAATAACGCCCGCAACATCGCGCGCGCCCCGCGAACCGGGACGACTCCGTACCGGCGAGGTCCTAGCGATCGACGTCTCGCGTCCTGTTGCCCTCCGGTTCCCGGAGGCGGCGCTGTCGCACACCCTCCCGATCCGTTGCGATTCCCGCCGATCCGGCTGCATCCAGGCACCAGTGCCTGAAAAAACGCCGAAACTTGCACCTATCTGTCTACATCGGCCCACGAAAAGGTGCTGATTTGCAGGGATTTTTAGAATCAACGACCTTCTGCATGGCAAGCGAGGGGGCTGGACGATTCGGAGCACCAGAAAGATTACGATTTGCAGGGATTTCTTGAGCAGGTCGGAACTACCCGGCCGACCGACATCCTGGGCGATTCTCGGCGATTCCGAGACGATCCAGGCACTTCTCGCGAAAAGTGCCTGATTGCCCCCCCCGGCTCCACCGACCCCGGCGTCGCGTCGTTCCCTCACACAGGAGGATGCCCCCGGTGCATCTCGCGTGACCACCCTCAAACGTACCGAAGACTGTCCGGACCGTTCGGTCGCCAAGCGCTTACGCCGCATAGCCGCTTAGTCTCCACACATGGCTCTCACGCGCTTGGAGCGTCTCAAGTTCCGCCTGCTCGCTGACGGCGTCCGGATAGACCCGTCCGCGGCTCGCGCCTGGCACGAGCAGTTCGAAGGTCCGATGACCCTGGCGGAGTACGCGACCACCAGCGGCGTGTCGCTCGTGCTCCCGGGTGAGCTCTACGTCAACGCCCCGCAGGGCGAAGACGCCGACCTGCCCGCCTTCCGGCACGGATCGGACGGATACGTCGTGACCACGAGTGACGGCGACGTCCCGTTGACGGTGGTGCCGGTCCCGGCCTTCCAGGACCGAACGGTGCGTGATCGCGACGACGACACGCTCCAGCCCATGACCAACTACGGCGTCACGCACACGGACCGCTGCCGCGTCTCGCCGATCGGAGGCTGCGCGTGGCGCTGCAAGTTCTGCGACCTCCCGTACGAGTTCCAGTACCGCAAGAAGCGTCAAGAGCATCTGCTGGAGGTCATCGAAGCAGCGGCCGTCGACCCGCAGGCCCCGGCACGCCACGTGCTCGTCAGCGGCGGCACGCCGCGGGCCCCGATTCCCGATCGGCCCGGCCGACCGGGCAGCGACGACGAGGCCTGGATCGACGGGGTGTACGGCTACCTCGCGGAGCACTCGCCGCTACCGGTCGACGTCATGCTCCCGCCGCGGAAGGATCTGAACCACCCGTTCCGGCTCCGTGAGCTGGGGATCAACATGCTCTCGATCAACCTCGAGGTGTCGGACCCCGCCCGCACCAAGCAGATCGCGCCGGCGAAGGCCAGGGTCGGCCGCGAGCACACCCTCGACTACATTGAGCGGGCCGTCGAGGCGTTCGACGTCGGCTTCGTCCAGTCGCTCGTGGTATTCGGGGCCGCGATCGAACCGATGGAGAGCACCCTGCAAGGCGTCCAGGACCTGGTCGACCGCGGCGCCATCCCCGTCCTGAGCGCCTTCCGGCCGCATGCCTCCACCCCGATGCGCGACGCGCCGCCCGCGAGCCTCGAAGAGATGGTCGAGATCTACGAACGGACCCTGGAGATCTGCGAGCGCGCCGACAACGGCGTCCGTCCGGGGCCCCGCTGCATCGCGTGTCACCACAACACGGTGACGCTGCCCGACGCCAGCGGGTTCTACTCGGGGCCCGACGACGACCTCACGCTCCGTCCGTGCCGGGTCTGCTGAGCGCGTCCGAGCTGACGCGGGAACGTGTCGAACGGCTCCTGTATACCGCCGACGGTTACCGCGAAGGGCGTGGACGCCATCACCCGACGGCGCTTCTCGGCCTCGTCTTCTGGGAGGACTCGCTCCGCACCCGAGTCGGCTTCGAAGCGGCGGCGGCGCGGCTCGGGGCCCGCACGACGACCGTCCTCGCTCCCCGGCATACGGCGTTGATGGAGGCCGAGGAGCGCCTCGACGACGCGTTGCGGTCGATCGCCTCGTGGTGCGACCTGCTGCTGGTCCGCCACCCCGAGGCGATAGCCGTCGCGCGGCGGACCGGCCTCCCGATCGTCAACTGCGGGAACGGTGACGTCGAGCACCCGACGCAGGCCCTGATCGACCTGGCGACGATCCGGGCCCTGCGCGGCGCGATCGATGGGGTTCGGATCGGGATCGTCGGCGACCTCCACGGCATGCGCACCGCGCACTCCCTGACCGTGGCCCTCGCCCGCTTCGACGACGTGACGGTGCGGCTGATCGCCCCGGACGGGCTGGACCTGCCCGAACCGTTCGCGGCTCCGCTGTACGCCGCCGGTCACCGCGTCGAGCGCACCGTCGAGCTTCGCATCGAGGACCTCGATGTCGTCTACGCCACCGGCCTTCCGGCCCCCACGCGGATCGGGCACCTGAGCCAGGAGCAGCAGGCCGCGTACCGGATCACGCCGGAGCTCCTGCGGTCGCTCGCGGACCCACCCCACGTGCTCACGCCGCTCCCGCGTGTCAACGAGATCGACGTCGACGTCGACGAGCTGCCGCAGGCCGCGTACTTCCGTCACGGCGAGGTCGCCCTGTCCGTGCGCATGGCGATCATCGACGAGTTGCTGTCCCGCGCGCGCTAGTCGACCACGGCCGGCTCGTAAGCCGGTACGTGCGCGTCCTGGAGGGCCGCGACCAGTCGTGTGCTCTCGGCGTCGATCCGCGTGCCGTCGATCGTGACCGAGCGCTCGACAATGAAGCGGCCGATCGAGGCCCCCGGCCGGAGCTCCAGCCGGCTATCCGGCATCTGGTCGAAGCGCGCGACGACGTGGCGTGGGGCCGGCGTGGCGTCGGGGGCACGACGCAAGGAGCTGGATCCGACGTTATGCACCACCACCTGGGACCGCGTGGGTTGGGCGCTCACCCACTCGGGCAGGCTCAGCCCCGTCTGGTGCCCGGGCGCCCCGAGCATCGCCGCGAGGTGGTCCAGGAACAGGTCCGGCACGCCAAGCTCCCCGGCCAGCTCGGCGGAGAGCGCCGACGACCCCTGGAACCGCGGATTGATCTCCGTGAAGAGCACGCGATCACCGTCGATCAGCGCGTCGAGCCCGAACGCCCCGCGGTACCGCTCCCGGTGCAGCCACCGGCCCACGGCGACCACCATCGCGTCCAGCCGCTCGACCGCACGAGCGCTGAGGCCCTTCACCGCGCCGAAGTCGTTGCCGCAGTACCCGAACGGCCGATCGGTACAGCCGGGAACGCCGATCAGTTGTACCGACGGCGCGTGGCGGAGCACTTCCCCGTCATCGAACACGCATCCCGACACGTTGACCGGGATCGCCTGGTCCAGGTACGGCGCGACCGCCACGAACGAGTCCGGCTGAGTCGGCCAGAAGCGATCGACATCGTCCTCGTCGTCGACCCGAACGATCCCGACGCCGCCCGAGGTGCGGCTGGCGCGCAGGATCTGGGGCCCGTCCTCGAGCAGACGCTTGACCCGCGACCGATGCTCGTCGGCGACGTACCGCCACCCCAGGTCCGCGACACCGCGCTCGACCAGCGACCGCTCGACCCACGGCTTGTGTTCGAAGGCGCTCTGCCGATCCTTAAACATGCCGGCCAGTGTCAGCGTGTCCGCCATCGAGAACGCGAGCGCGGAGACGAGCGCCGAGGGCCGATAGGTGACGAGCACGGAACGGCCGCTGACCTCGCGCAGCAGACGGCGACGGAACTCGCGGGTGTACTCGTCGGGCTCCAGGTCGATGTCGTACCGGTCGAGGTCCGGTCGCACGCCGGAAAGCCCCTCCAGAACGACGTTCGCGTCGCGATGCAGCCGACCACTGCGGACGGGAGCGATTACCGCATAGCTCGCCGCCAGCTCCGGCAGCTGGAGCAGGGCCTCGCCGTCCTCGCCGCGGATTCCGAACCACACGACCCGCCGTCCGTCCAGTACGCGGCGGATCCGATCGATCGCAGTGTCTAGAGCGCCGGCCATGTATCGGGATCATTCCAGCCCGGGCAAGTGTACGTCGATACCCTGCCAGGACGATGATCGACTTGATCCGCCGCCGCCGGAGCATTCGCAGCGGTTTCTCCGACCGGCCCGTCCCCGCTTCGACGATCGATCGGATCGTCGGATGCGGACTCGCCGCGCCGTCGTCCAAGAACGCTCAGCCGTGGCGGCTGCACGTCGTCGACCGGCGCCCACTGCTCAGCGCGCTCGCCACCGCGGTTGCGCACGCTGAAGGGGCCGACCAGTACGTGCCGATAGACCCGACGACGGGACGGCCGCGACCGAACTGGCAGGCGACGGTCCGCGAGTCGGCCGACGTGCTCGCCTCCGTCCCGCTCGGGATCTTCTTGGAGAACAGCGGCCGGTTCAGCGACGGTCGCCGCACGATCGCGACGGCTGATCCCGACGTGCGCGAGAACGCCCTAGTCGGGTACGGGCTCGAGATGCTCGGGCTAGGCGCCTCGGTGCAGAGCATGTGGCTCGCCGCCGAGCACGAAGGGCTCCGTGGCGTCTTCATGGGCGACGTGTTGATCGCGGAGGACGCGATACGCGAGCATCTCGGGATGCGCGGCGATCTGGTCGGCGTGCTCGCGCTCGGCTACTCGTCCGCCCCTCCCGCGCCCCGCAGGCGGGTAGACGATCGTGTGGTCCGTCACGGCTCGCAGCCCGTCGTCGAACTCGGTGCACTGTGACGTCTCCCTGCCTGTTGGTCGAGCTCCGCTGCAACTGGTCGTGGCGGCGCTGCCGGGTCGTACTCGACGCCGAGCTCGTCACCGAACCGGTCGAGGACGGCGTGCCGACCGGCGTCGCGACGTCGGAGCTGCTGGCGGTCGGTGTGGAGTGCCCGTCGACCGGACGACCCGATCCGTACCTTTGGCTCGCGGCCAACTCCGCCAGCGGGCCGAGGCTCGAGGCCGAATGGCCGAACGCTCCTCGTCACCTCCCTGGCGACGAACCGACGCGGATTTGGGCCGACCTGGTCGGCTCGTGGCTGGCCGAGGGCGTCGGCGAACAGCAGCTGACGCAGCTCCTGACCGGCGCCCGGCGGGGTGACCACCACCTGAGGATCGTCTGCCGAGCCGACGACCGTATGACGGCCGTCCCGTTCGAGACCGCGACCTGGCCGAGCACGCGCGGCGGTCCGCTCGTCTCGGCCGGCGTCTCGATCGTGCGGACCGCCGATCTCCTGACGCCCCCGGCCGCCCGCTCACGGCCCCCACTCGGCGCACGCGATCCCGGCGTCTACCGCGCGGCGCTCGCGTACTTCGGACGCGCTGGCGACGGTCGCGAATTCGCCGCGAATCTGACCGACGCAATGAAAGGGCTGCCGATCAGCGCTGCGTTGCCCGTATTGAGCGAGCTTGAAGAGATCGCAACCAACCGGCATGACCTGCTGGTGGTCGGCGGCCACGGTGGAACAGGCGGCATCGATGACGGTGGCCGAGGTTGGATCGATGCCGATCAACTCGTCGAAGGCGTTCGTTCGGCCGTCCCGGTGGTGATCGTGGCGAGCTGCGGGTCCGCGTACGCCGACCCCTGGGACGAAGGCCGTAGGAGCCTGGTCGCTGCCCTCGCCCGGCAGGGTCACGGGATCGTGGCGGGGTTCCAGGGTGAGTCGATCGGGCTCCACCACGCCCAACCGTGGCTGACGAGCCTCGTGGAGAAGATGCAAGGCCCGCTCGCGGCCGAGCGGCGAGATCACCGAATCACGCTCTGGGAGTGGGAGCGCGCGCTTACCGCCGCCCGAGCCGAAATCCCGGGAGCGGCGTCGGTCCCGGTCACCTACGTGCACCCCGCGACACTGGCCGGCCGACCGGCCGTCCGCGCCGAGTCGCTCGCACGATCGACACCGGCGAAACGCAAGTCCGGGCGGTCCTCCGCGGACCAACCGAACGCGGACGCGGTCGCGACGCCGTGGTACGTCCCGGGCCAGGTCTCCTGGGTCCTCGACGACGGTCGTCCGCTGCGACTGCCGTTGCCGGTCGACATCGGCGCGCGACTGTCGGTGACCGCGCACGAGAAGGCCCCCCACAGACTCGTGTCCGGATCGACGCTGACGCTCGATGACCTCGACGAGCTGGTCGCAGCATGGGGCCTCGAAGACGTGGGGCTGACGGTGGAGCTGCACCCCGGGGCATGGGAACGCGGACGATCCGTCCGCACGCGCGGCTGGGCCCGGCGCAGTGCGGAGCTCAGCGCGTTGGCGCGGGCGATCGCTGCTATGGCCCCCACCGCCCCGGGAGCCGGCGGCGTCGTCGCGCGGTTGGCGCATGAGGCGGCACTCGACGGTGGGGCGATCGACGCCGCGCCGCGTCTGATGACCATCGGCGTCTCGACGAGCGTCGAAACGATCCTGCGCTGGGACCGCTGGCCGGCCGTGGTCGTACGGGCGGCAGGCCCGATCGAGCCGAGAGCGGGTCACAAGCAGTCGTTTGCCGCGCGGTTCGACGACTCGGCCCACGCCCTCGTGCCACCGGGCGCCACCGTGGAGCGGCTGGAGTCCGCGCTCGAGTCTCCGTCGGGGCTCCTCGGTCTCGTTCGAGCACAGACCGAGCACCTCACGACGACCGGGGCGGCCGCGCTCCCCGCCAACCTTTGGGCCGGGATCGATGCGGCACCGAACCCGGACCTCGTCGCCGTGCCGGGCCTGGCCCTCCTCCGCGAGACGGACACCGCCGGCCGTGACGGCCGCGTGCACGTCGAGGGCGTCGAGCCGGCGCTCTCGGACCCGACGGTGTCCGACGAATGTGACTGGTGAGACGCGGCCCCTCAGCCGCTCGGGTCCGCGTCTCCCGGCAACCGGCACCAGCGGAACGACGGATCCCCCGACCTTACGAGTTCGACGGGTCCCGACACGGTCAGGTGCGCGAAGTTCCCCCCGTTGATCGTCACCCGCGTCTCCCGACTCGCCGTGACCTGCACGTGCTCGGCCTGACAGTCGTCAAGCCGCCAATCGCCGCCCTGCAGTCCTTGGAGGAACAGGCCGTTGACCGGACTCCCGCCGAGCAACGTCACTCGTGCGTCGGGGTGGGGGTCCGTCACGGTGAGCAGATCGAGCGACCCGGGATGGTCGTCCGCCGTCGCGAATGTCACGCCGTCGAAGGCACAGCCGATCATCACGGCTCCGAGGAACGTGCACCGCTCGAAGCGCACCCGCCGTAGGTCGCATGCCACGAACGCCGCCCCCGTGAAGTCGCAGTCGCGGAAGACCAGCCGTTCGAGACGAAGCCGCCCAGCCCCTCTGGGGGGCCCAACGTAATACGAGGCCCAGCGCGCGGCGTCAATCGTCGCGACGTCCTCACCGTCTTCGCGAGTCACGGCAACCGCTCCCCACGCAGGAGCAACGGTTCCGTCGGCCGCGACGAAGACCTCCGGGTACAGGTCCTGCCAGATCGCCTCTCCCCGTTGCTCGGCGATCACGCCGATCGACGCAATCGGCGTCTCCACGAAGGTGTGCGACCACTTCGCCAGCGCCGGACCGAAGCCGTCGTGCACCAATTCGTAGACCGGCTGGTCGGTGATGTTGTATTCCCGGAGGATGTTGACCTCGCTAACGCTCATCGCTTGCAGCGCGGACCGCAGCGCGTCCCGCATCTCGTGGAGGACCTGCCGCGCCGGCCAGTGAGCGGCGATGCCCGCCCCGGTGACGGTCTTCCCGCCGAACCGCTCGTCGTTACGAACCACCGCCCGCGCGAACTGCCGCGCACCACGCTGGGTCAGCTCGGGGCTGTAGGCGACCGCGAGCAGGGACTCGAAGGACTGCGGAACCTTGTATCCCCCGGACGAGAGCACTTCGGCGACGCGAGCGAGGGCCAACCGAGGACCGTTCTGCCACTCGAGCTTTCGCTCGGACGAATCCGCGTAGCGGACTGATGGCGCGTGCGCGGCCGCGGCGATTGCGTCGGCCACGTATCTGATCACCGCATCCTCGACCAATCGGCCGCCGACACGATCGTCGTCGTCGTCGACGTGTCGCACCTGGCCTCGCGCGGAAGCGAACTCCCGTAGGTGGCTCGCGTCGATCCGAGTTGTCAGGCCCGCGTCAACCGCCCACGCACGCAGTGACCAGAGCAGCGCCTGGAGGTGCAGCAGCCCCACGCCGCCGAACAGCTCCGACCCCTGCTCGCGGTCTCGCGTCGCGTCACGGCGTGCGCCGTACCACCACGTCATGATCTGCTCGACTGAGTCCTCGGCGATGTCGACCCCGGCCGCGGCCGCCGGCACGGTGACGATCTCGGCGAGCGCCTTCGGGCTCTGGATCTCGTTGAGGTACAACGGCCAGACCTTGGCGCCCCGGACCTCCGCCGGGGCGAGCTGGTGCTGGTACTCGGCACGCGCCACGATCACGTGCGGGACCCGGCCGTCCCGCGCGGTCTCGCCGGCAATCCTCAGCAGCTCGCGGCCGAGCGCCGGATTGAAGCGGAGCAGCTCCTCAACCTGGTCGAGGATCACCGCCATCCGTCGCTCGCCGGCAAGCGTGTCCAGCACCTCGACCGGGTCCGGCAACCTGGCACCCGGTTCGACCAGCGGGGCGCCGACCAAGGCGAGGTAGAGGGCCGTGGCCTGCTCGGCGACCGGCTGCCCGCGCCTGGCGTGGACGGCCGGATCGTCGAGCAGTTCTCGCCACGCGATCGGCGTGGGAAGCCGATACGTCGCCCGTTCGAGCGCGACCCGCCCGCCGGCCTGCACGAAGGAGGTCTTGCCCACGCCACTGGGGGCCGTGACCAGGATCACGTCGTAGGTCCGGCAGCGGTCGACGAGCTCGCGGACCTCGCGGCTTCGCCCGATCAGGGCGTCGGTCTCACGGAGGGGCCGGGGGCCGACCCAGGCAATCTGATCGATGCTCATGTCACCGTACGGAGAGGATTTCGCGGACGGCATCGAGGTGACTGTCGACACGCTCGTCGTCCCCCCGGACGCTGCTCGCCTTGGTGAAGTACGCCCCGAACTCGGCCAGGTCGCACTCGAACTGCTGGATCCCCAGCGCGTCGAGCAGCGCCTGCTCCGGCCAGTCGAAGCGCCGGTCAACGGCGATCTGGCTCGCATCGCGCGACGTCTCGAAGCGGTTGGCCGCGTTGCTCGCGTTGAACAGCAGCCGCACGCGCGGCAGCCAATCCGGGAACGAATCGCCGAGGAAAAGCCAGTTGCGGTGCCAGTTGAGGGTGGCCGTGACGTCGGACGCAAGCCCCTGATTCCTTTCGCTCCCGGCCTTCGCGAACGAGAGGATCGCCTGCAGCGCGTCGTACTCGGTGAAGATCGACGCCAGGCGGACCGATTCGCCCTTGG
>JADKLW010000013.1_pt2 | contig 28616 bp, 28 predicted proteins | sample 8641881 | NCBI WGS metagenome assembly JADKLW01 (sample SAMN16272185, study PRJNA661076) | feces metagenome | isolation source: fecal sample from diarrhoea affected cattle B | host: Bos taurus | place: South Africa: Lokaleng Village, Mahikeng | collected 2019-09 | reverse complement strand
CACATCCCCACATCATCCTTCAGTCCAGGTGAGCACATAATCGGGATGCACTTCATAGTGGACGGTGAAGGAGCAGGCCTGATCTGTTTTGCTCTCGGTAGCTGTGATTACACCCTTTACTGCAGGTGTGAAAGGGTGGACAAAAAGGTGTTTCCTGAAATCTATACCCTGCTCATTCATCAGCTTAAACAAACACTCTTTTGCCGACCAATGTAATAGCTGATGTATCGTTCTCTGTGCCGGGTCGATATATTCATTCTCTGAAATGAATTTATCGGCTATCTTTTTAACCCTTTCAGAACGGATTTCAATATCAATACCAACGGGACAGGAGTCATGCAGCAGTATGGCCGCATAATCTCTGGTGTGCGAGATGCTGATATAGGGCTTTCCATTCTCAAGGAAGGGACTTCCATCCTCCCTGTTGTGTATGATCTGCTCTTTTCCGAGAAGCTCGAGCAACATGATGCGTGTGGAGAGCCATTCGATGGCACGTCTGTCTGAGCGTACACCGTTGATATACGCCATCACCTCGGGCCACAGATTTTCAGGGAAGAGGTGCAGAAGTGCCTCGCGTGACTCCTCCATCTTCCATATTCCCAGCAGCCCTCCGGTGTCACTATATTCTTTTCTGATAAGCATCTGTTGCACATTGTGGGTTGGCTACTCACTACAATTATTTCTCATTGCTCTTTTTGGGTGGAATGTAGCGTACTTTTGTAATTCTTCTTTTGCTCATTTCCTCTGCCAGAAAGGTGTGATTATGATAGGTGAAGCTCTCTTTACGTTTTGGAAAATCACCTTTCAGTTCCAATAATAGTCCTGCAAGTGTATCTGCTGTTTCTGCCATCTTATCGAAGTCTTTCTCCGGCACACCGCTGATTTTAATGAAATCCTCCAGTGGTGTTTTGCCTTCAAAAATATAGGAACCGTCAGCAGCGATGGTGTAAAAGGGAAGTTCTTCGTCATACTCATCGCTTATATCTCCCACGATCTCTTCGAGGATATCCTCCATTGTAACCAGTCCCGACGTGCCACCATACTCATCCACAACGATGGCCATATGGTTTTTGTTGGCGCGGAACTCCTCCAGAAGATCATCAATACGTTTTGTGGCAGGGACAAAATAGGCCGGACGTATAAGTGACTGCCATTTGAAGCTGCCCGCTTTGCCGAGGTGAGGCAACATATCTTTCACATACAAAATGCCTTTGATGCTGTCATGGTTGTCCTCGTAGACAGGAATACGCGAAAAGCCGGCATCGACGATGAAATCTATCAGATCTCTGAAAGGTGTATGCAGATCAATGGCCACCATGTCACTCCTCGAAACAAATATATCGTCTACCTTCTTATCCTTAAAACGGATGATTCCTTCCAGCATATCTTTTTCCTGCTCGAGCGTAATCTCATTCGAGGTGATCTCCAGTGCCCTCGACAGATCATCGACAGAAATCTCACGCCGGTGTTGAATGATTGACCGGTTGAACACGGTTGTGGTCTTCACCAGAAGCCATGAGAAGGGGTTCATTAACCTGTTTACCCAATGGATAAAGCCGGCGTTATTACCTGCAAAACGAATTGGATCATGCGATGCATACATCTTGGGCAGTATGTCGGTAAACAGCAGAATCACACATATGGGAATAATGATCTTGAGAATAAGTGTTGAGGCACTGTTTCCTTCAAACCAGGGGAGCCTGTTCAACAGGTAGAATAGAAGTATCACAATGGTTACATTGAGAAAATTGTTGGCCACAACAATAGATGCCAGGAGCTTTTCGGGTTTGCCCAGGAGATTGGATATTCGTATCTTTTTGATTTCTTCAGATGTGTGCACCTCCTCGGCCGATTTCTGTTCAACCCTGAAGAAAGCCACTTCAGAACCTGAAATAATAGCGTTGATGATGATGAGCAGGAGAAGCAATGCGAACAGGATATAATCAGATACTGCAGGTATGAAGACCGGCAGGTTCAGCAATAAGTACGATAAGGGGTCAGGGTCCAATTGAAAATATATTAATGAAACAAAGAGAATGTTTTAACACTTAATTGATAAAAAAGAGATAAAACATTCTCCTGCAAAATTACGATGTTTTATTTAAAATGGCAAATCATCCACCTCTGAACTGTTGTCCAGGTCAGGAGTAGTCTCTGATGCATTGGAGTTGTCATTCTTTCCTCCGTAGTTATCACCTTCACCACCTCCCGACTTGCGGCTTAACAGCTCTATGTTGTCTGCCACCACCTCGGTAATGTATCTCTTCACCCCGTTCTGATCGTCATATGAACGTGAGCGAATCTTACCTTCCACATAAAGCATCGTTCCTTTTTTCACGAATTTTTCAGCAATCTGCGCCAATCCTCTCCAGCAGACAATGTTGTGCCATTCAGTTCTTTCAGGTACTTGTGTTCCCCCTGAAGTAGTGTAACCTCTCTCACTTGTGGCCAGCGAGAAGTTTGCCTTTGCCACATCATTGTCAAAATACTTCATCTCAGGGTCTTTCCCCACATTTCCAACTAAAATAACTTTGTTCACAGACATAACTAATTAATTTTTTGGTTTACGAATAGTTTTACGCTAACAAAGCAAAATTAAGCATTAATTTGTAATACACAAAAACTGATTTCTAAATTAATGCAATATATTTATCTGTTAATCTGGATACAGGATAGTCTGTGAGATGATTTTTCTCTATCCTGATGCTGTTGAGAGGAGGGGTGAAGGGGTATTCATCGGGAATAGTTATCCGATAAAAATGGGTGTGAACCACCTGGTGTGTCAGCTGGTGCTTCAGTGTGAGTTGATGATCAATAGAGAGTGAGGGTACTCCCGCAAAGAGCTCTCTGAACTCTTTCGTTTGTTCCAGCTGGCTGAACTCCATGGTGGAGACGGTTTCAATGAGCGGGAACTCGTACATATTTCTCCATATATCTGATGCTACCCGTTTCTGCAAAAAAGTGCTGTTCCCTTGTACGATATGAAAATAATGGAAGTAGCGCTTTTTGATTGTTATTTTCCTGTTGTTAACGGGGAAATCAGTGACACGGTTCTCCGCATAGGCAGCACAGTAATCCTGAAGCAGGCACTCTGTGCACCGCGGTTGTGCAGGGGTGCAGACCATCGCTCCAAAGTCCATCAGCGCCTGGTTATAGTTGCCGGGGCTTTCATGTGATAGTAACGATTGTGCGATCTCAGCGATCAGTTTTTTACCCTCCGGGGTATGAATGGATAATTCAATGGCAAACAGACGGGCAATCACTCTGTTCACATTTCCGTCCACCACGGCGCGGGGCTCATTGAAAGCTATGGAGGCGATGGCTGACGCTGTATATTCTCCTACACCCTTGAGTGACAGTATCTCACTGTAGGTGGTGGGGAAGATGCCGCCGAAGTGATTCATGATCTGTTTTGCTGCAGCGTGCATGTTCCTTGCACGGGAATAGTATCCAAGTCCCTGCCAAAGTTTTAACACCTCCTCCTCTGTTGCCCCGGCAAGCGATGCAACGGTGGGGAAACGATCCATAAAACGTAGAAAATAATCCCATCCCTGGCTTATTCTTGTTTGCTGTAAGATGACCTCCGAAATCCATATGCTATATACATCGGTGGTCTCACGCCAGGGTAAATCCCGCTTATGCTCTTTATACCAATTCAGTAAGCGTGTGGTGATGTGTGGGTAAGCTGCTTTTTTGTTCATTCTATTTGCTTTCGACTTGCAAAACTAATCTAAAAAGCCCATTTACAGGCAAAATGGAGAAAAAAGAGAAAAATATGTGATATTTATTTTTCACCTTGAAAAAAAAGCTATATATTTGCAGTCCAAAATTTTACTAATTAACAAACGCTACAATTATTAATATTCTAAAGTATAAATAAAATGACTAAGGCAGACATTGTAAATGAAATTGCAAAGAACACTGGCGTAGATAAAGCGTCGGTATTGGCAACGGTTGAATCTTTTATGGATGTGGTGAAAGATTCACTGGCAAGTAACGAAAACGTATATCTGAGGGGTTTCGGCAGCTTCATTGTGAAGAAAAGAGCACAGAAAACAGCTCGTAATATTTCCAAGAACACCACTATCATTATCCCCGAACACAATATTCCTGCTTTCAAACCGGCTAAAACATTTGTAGCGCAGGTAAAGGAAACAAAATAATTTAATTTAAAAAGAAACTAAGATGCCAAGCGGAAAAAAGAGAAAGAGGCATAAGATGTCTGTTCACAAGCGTAAAAAAAGACTGAGAAAAAATAGGCATAAGAAGAAGAAGTAAAACCTGCCATTTTTTTACAGACATATACAGGAACAAACTTAACAGGAATTACCAGGGCATTAAGTTTGTTCTTTGTATATTACACAAGGGAATGGTTCTGGAGAGAACCTCCTTTCTGTTGTGAAGACAGAAGCCCATATTATTATTTAATCATTTAAAAAAAACGAACAATTGTGACAAGCGAACTTGTTGTAGATGTTCAACCTAAGGAGATCACCATCGCAGTTCTTGAAGACAAGAAACTGGTGGAACTGCAGCAGGAAAGCCTGGATGGCTCTTTCGCGGTTGGAAACATTTACGTGGGCAAAGTTAAAAAACTGATGCCCGCCCTTAACGCTGCATTTGTCAATGTAGGACACAAAAAGGACGCTTTTCTTCACTATTTGGATTTAGGGGTTGAATTCAACTCAATTCTGGATTTTCAGAAATTTGTTGAAGACAAAAAAAAGATTCCACAGCTCCAGAAGATGAAGCTGAAATCTGAAATCGATAAAGAGGGATCCATCTCGGATATCCTGAAAGTGGGACAGGAGATATTGGTGCAAATAGCCAAGGAGCCTATCTCAACCAAAGGACCGAGATTAACAGCTGAGATCTCTTTCGCGGGACGGTTTATGGTATTGATACCATTTATTGATCGCGTGTCGGTATCACAAAAGATCAAATCGCGCGAGGAACGCGCCAGACTCCGGCAACTCATCCAAAGTATCAAGCCTAAGAATTTCGGCGTCATCATACGCACGAATGCCGAAGGTAAGAGAGTTGCCGATCTCGATGCAGAACTGAAAGTTCTGGTCAGAAGATGGGAAGACAACATTGGTAAGATACAGAAAGCAAAGGTGCCTGCACTCATTTATGAGGAAACAGGACGTACTGTAGCGCTGTTAAGAGATACCTTCAGTCCATCTTTCGAACAGATACACGTCAACGACAGGGACGTGGCTAAACAGATTGCCGAATATGTAAGCATTATTGCTCCTGAAAGAAAGAATCTTGTAAAGGAATACAACGGTGCATTACCCATATTGGATAATTTCGGCATTACGAAACAGGTAAAATCGCTCTTTGGGAAAACTGTTACCTTCAAGAATGGAGCCTATCTGATTATCGAACATACCGAGGCGTTGCATGTGGTGGATGTGAACAGCGGAAACCGCAACAAATCGAAACTTGATCAGGAAGATAGTGCCTATGAGGTAAATGTGGCTGCTGCCGAGGAAATTGCCCGTCAACTGCGGTTACGGGATATGGGAGGCATCATTGTCATCGATTTTATCGATATGAGCAAGGGTGACCACCGCAATAAACTCCTCGCTAAGATGCAGGAGCTGATGGCACAGGACAGAGCCAAGCATAACATTCTACCATTGAGCAAGTTCGGGTTAATGCAGATCACACGTCAACGTGTACGCCCCGAAATGGAAATTACCACAAGCGAAGAGTGCCCCACTTGCTTTGGTAAAGGAAAGATAAAATCATCGATTCTTTTCACTGATACTTTGGAAGGGAAGATCGATTATTTGGTAAATAAACTGAAAGTGAAGAAATTCAGTCTGCACATACACCCTTATGTTGCAGCGTACGTTCAGCAAGGTTTGTTTTCGTTGAAGTATAAATGGAAAAAGAGATTTAATGTGGGGATGAGAATTATCCCCGATCAGAAGCTCGGATTCCTGCAATATGTCTTTTATGACAAGGACGGAAATGAAATTGACCTGAAGGAAGAGATTGAAATGAAATGAAGCTCACCATGAGCTCAATGATAAAGATCGTAAAAAACCGGTATGACGAAAGGAATACCGGTTTTTTTGGTATGTATCACAACGGGTCCACATCGTAATAGAGCGTTACATACTTCAATTGCGGATTATGTCGCAGCACCTCTTCACCATTTTTCAGCGTGTCGCGCACCTTCTGTGGTGAGAGACCATTTTCCAGCTTCAACAGTAGCTCACGGATGTGAAATAACTGTATGCGGCCCACGATGGGTTTGTTGGGCCCCAGTAGTCGTTCCTTCATCGTCTTTCTGAGGATTTCGGCCAACAGGGCAGCAGCTGCTTCCACTTTTCTCTCCTCCTTATGTTTCAACACCACACGTATTAACCTGCAAAAAGGAGGGTAATTAAACATTTTCCGCTCGGCAAGCTGTCTCCGGAAGAAAGCATCATAATTGTTGCGGGTGACAAAGGAGTAAACCTCCTGTCCCGGATCGGCACTTTGAATGATCACTACCCCCTGTCTGTTTTTCCGGCCGGAGCGGCCTGCCGCCTGTGTCATGAGCTGAAAGCCCCGCTCATGGGAGCGAAAGTCGGGGTAGTTGAGCAACGAGTCTGCAGTGATGATACCTACCACTCTCACATTGTCAAAATCCAAACCCTTTGATAGCATCTGTGTGCCTACAAGAATCTGAATCTTCTTCTCCTGGAAACCGGTGATGATCCGCTCGTATGCATCTTTACCCCGAGTGCTGTCCATATCCATCCTGGCGACCACACTGCCGGGGAAGAGCTGTGCCACCTCCTCCTCTAGTTGCTCTGTACCGAGTCCCAGAGGCTTCAGGCTCTCCTCGTGGCATGAAGGACATGCTGTTGGAAGACGATAGTGACTGTTACAATAATGACACACCAGCTGGTTTCCTTTTTTATGATAGGTGAGCGAGACATCACAACGGCTACATCGGGGTGTCCATGCACAGTTGCTGCATTCAATCATGGGGGCGAAACCACGCCTGTTACGGAATAGTATCACCTGCTCCCCCACAGCCAGTGCGGCCTCAATTTCCTCAATCAATGCCGGTGCGAGGAGTGTTTTCATCTTCTTCCTCATGCGCAGATCTCTGGTATTCACCAGCTGTATGCGGGGCATCATCATCCCGTTGAAACGTTCCGACAAGGTGACCAGCCCATATTTTCCGGTCTGTGCATTGTAAAAGCTTTCTATCGATGGTGTAGCCGAACCGAGCAGGGTTTTTGCGTCGTGAAAAAGTGACAGCATGATAGCTGCATCACGAGCGTGATAACGTGGTGCCGGTTCCTGTTGCTTGTAACTTGTTTCATGTTCTTCATCCACTATCACAAGACCCAGCTTCTGGAAGGGTAGAAAAATGGAAGAACGTACCCCGAGAATGATGCTGTAGGGATTCTCCGACAACATCTTCTGCCATATCTCTGTACGCTCATTGTCATTGATCCTGGAGTGGTAGATACCTATCTGATCACCGAAGACAGCTTGCAGCCGCTGTGTGAGCTGTGTGGTCAATGCTATTTCAGGGAGCAGGTAGAGTGTCTGTCTGCCCTGAGCCATCATTTGACGTATGAGATGGATGTAGATCTCTGTCTTGCCACTCGATGTTACGCCATGAAGGAGGGTAGTCTGTTTTTCAACGAAGCAGTGGTTCAGTTGCGTGAGTGCCTTTTGCTGATGTTCATTCAGGGGGTAGGGGTCACGTGTTGGTCTGAGGCCGGTAGCTATACGGCCTGTTTCCAATGAGAGTGTCAGCAGGATCTCCTTTTGCAGTAAGCCGTTGAACACCGATGGTGTGTAACAGGCGAAGGCTGATAACTCACTCTTGCTGAGTCGTTCCTTTTGGTTAGTGACAAGATAGTGACCTATCTCATCCATCAGCTGTTGCTGCTTCTTTGCTCTCCCCAGCAGTCCCGCAACGGTGCCCTCATCGAGTGAGGGGTTGACCTGAATGAATGTCCCGGTCTTGGGTGTGAACCTGGTAAGCAGGTCTTCCGGTTTCATCGAAGAGGGGAGTGCCGCTTTATATACATCTCCCAGTGGAGCCATATAATAAAAAGAGATCCACTCCCACAACGTCAGTTGTGGCTCGTTCACCACGGCGTGTGAATCGATAAGAGAATGAATCTCCTTCACTTTCATGTTTGCCGGAGCATTCCCGTGAACTGCCTTCACAATGGCGGTGTAATATTTCCTTCTTCCGAAAGGGACAACCACTCTTAAGCCTGTCCCTATCTTTTCCTGCATCCCTGCCGGAACGGCATATGTGAAAATTGCATGTAGCGGAAGCGGAAGTATTACATCAGCAAACATATTTAAAAATAGATGGTCCCGGTAATACTCCAGTTATCCGTTTTGCCGTTCAGCGGATCTCTCCAGTTTGGTTGATCAGCCGCATAGTTGTCGGTCAGCTGTACGCTGTAGTTCAGGCCTACCTGAATCATATGCAGCAGCTCCACACCAAAGCCTACATTTGCTCCGGCCTGGAATTTTTTCGCATTGATATCATCACCTATATTTTGAAAGTCAATCTCATCACCCGATATAAGGTAGCCGGCATAAGGTCCTGCAGTGGCAAACAGTTTCAGGGGGAGCATACCCAGGCCAAATTTCACCTTGGCATTCACAGGGAGGTTGAGATAACGGTTGTATACATCCTTGGTTTCATTTCCATCGCCGGAGAGGTTGGACACGGTCATGCGGTTATCATTGTAAAGCAGTGAGGCATCAATCCCGAAATCAATCACTGCAAAGGGGAACATCGCCTCCATTGAAGGACCTATGCTATAGGATGTCATGTTCTCCACCTTCAGTGCCTCACTGTCGAAGCTTGGATTGTTGAGTCCTACGTCTACTTTCACACCAAACTTAATCTGCGCTGACAGAGGGAGGGTAAGCATGGTCAACAACAGTATGGCCATGCTGCTACGGATAAATTTTGTTGTTTTCATTTTTGTCATTTTAGGTAAATAATCATTGATATATAAATTACGCTTTACAAATGTAAATCTATGAAAGAGGTAAAACAAATAAGACGATGAATTGATTGTTAAAGAAACTTTAAAAAACTATATGAGAAAAGCGTCTCTTCCCCCTGATGAGAGATGAAACGCTTTCACAAATCGATTATATACGCTTAGTCCTTGAACCTGGCCGTAAGAAACTCGCGGTTCAGACGGGCGATATTGCTGATGGAGATGTTCTTCGGACACTCCACCTCGCAGGCACCTGTGTTGGTACAGTTGCCGAAACCCAGCTCATCCATCTTCGCTACCATCGATTTGGCACGCCGTGAAGCCTCTACCTTTCCTTGCGGTAAGAGTGCCAGCTGACTCACCTTGGCCGATACAAACAGCATCGCCGATCCGTTCTTGCAGGCTGCCACGCACGCTCCACAGCCTATGCAGGCAGCTGCATCCATCGCCATCTCGGCATCGTCACGCGGGATTGGGATAGCGTTGGCATCAACAGCACTGCCGGTATTCACCGACACATAACCGCCTGCCTGTATGATTTTATCGAAGGCTGTCCTGTCTACAATAAGGTCCTTGATGATCGGGAAGCCGGCGGAACGCCATGGTTCCACGGTGATGGTGTCACCATCGTTGAACCTGCGCATGTGCAGCTGACAGGTGGTGATCCCCTCATCAGGTCCGTGTGGATGTCCGTTGATGTAAAGGCTGCACATACCGCAAATACCTTCACGGCAGTCGTGGTCGAAAACGACAGGCTCCTTCCCTTCATTGATGAGACTTTCGTTGAGTATATCCAGCATTTCAAGAAATGAACTTCCCTGAGAGATCTTCTCCAATGGGAAAGTTTCGAAATACCCTTTTTCTTTAGGACCGTTCTGGCGCCAAATTTTAACTTTTATGTTGATATCTTTATCCATGATTGTTTGTTGTTTTAATTATACGCTTATACTATCAACCATTTAAGATTTGTAGTTTCTCTGCTGACGAACAATAAACTCGTACTCGAGTGGTTCCTTGTACATCACCGGAGCTTGTTCTTCTCCCTGATATTCCCAGCAGGAAACATAAGCGAACTGATCATCATGACGCAATGCTTCACCTTCCGGCGTCTGGTGTTCAAGACGGAAATGGCCGCCGCACGACTCCTCGCGGTCGAGGGCGTCGTGTGCCATCAGCTCACCGATCTCAATGAAATCGGCCAGACGCAACGCTTTCTCGAGCTCTACATTCAGTGTCTCCTTGTTTCCCGGAATACGCAGGTTGGTCCAGAAGTCCTTCTTCACCTCTTTCAGCTTCTCAATGGCCTGTCTTAACCCTTCGGCATCACGGCCCATTCCTACGAAGTCCCACATCACGTGTCCCAGCTCCTTATGGATATGATCCACTGAATGTTTTCCCTTGATGTTCATCAATCGCTCAATACGGTCGTTGATCTCTTTCTCTGCCTGTACAAATTCAGGCGTGTCGGTCCTGAAGCGCGGCACATTGATCTGATCGGCCAGGTAGTTCTGGATGGTGTAGGGTAGTACGAAGTATCCGTCAGCCAGCCCCTGCATCAACGCCGATGCTCCCAGACGGTTGGCACCGTGATCGGAGAAGTTGGCTTCACCGATAGCGAACAGCCCCGGGATGTTGGTCATCAGCTCATAATCGACCCAGATGCCGCCCATGGTATAGTGGATGGCCGGATAGATCATCATCGGTGTGGCGTAGGGATTGTCGTCCACAATCTTTTCATACATCTGGAACAGGTTGCCATAGCGTGCTTCCACCACATCCTTACCCAGACGCTCAATTGCATCGGCAAAGTCGAGGTATACGGCCAGCCCGGTGGTTCCCACACCATAACCTGCATCACAGCGTTCTTTTGCGGCACGCGATGCCACATCGCGCGGTACGAGGTTACCGAATGCAGGATAACGACGCTCAAGGTAGTAGTCGCGATCCTCCTCCTTCAGGTCGGTCGCTTTGAGCTTTCCTTCACGGATAGCCTGTGCATCTTCCAGCTTCTTCGGAACCCATATACGTCCGTCGTTACGCAACGACTCGGACATCAGCGTGAGCTTCGACTGGAACTCACCATGCACCGGGATGCAGGTGGGGTGTATCTGTGCCATGCATGGGTTGGCAAAATAAGCCCCTTTCTTATAACACTGCCATGCTGCTGATCCGTTAGAGGTCATCGCGTTGGTGGAGAGGAAGAAAGTGTTTCCGTAGCCGCCGCTAGCGATCACCACGGCATGTGCACTGAAGCGTTCCAGCTTGCCTGTCACCAGGTTGCGGGCGATGATACCGCGGGCACGGCCCTCGATGATCACCAGGTCAACCATCTCATAACGGGTGTAAAGCTCCACCTGCTTGTTATGTACGGCACGGCTCAGGGCGGAGTAGGCTCCCAGCAGCAGCTGCTGTCCTGTCTGTCCCCGGGCGTAGAAGGTACGTGATACCTGTGAACCGCCAAAGGAACGGTTGTCGAGCAGGCCGCCATATTCACGGGCGAAGGGCACACCCTGTGCCACACACTGGTCGATGATGCTGTTGGAGACCTCTGCCAGGCGATAGACGTTGGCTTCACGGGCACGATAGTCACCACCCTTGATTGTATCATAAAAGAGACGGTAGACAGAGTCACCATCGTTGGTATAGTTCTTGGCTGCATTGATGCCTCCCTGTGCTGCGATGGAGTGTGCACGTCGCGGTGAGTCCTGAATGCAGAAATTATGTACCTTGAATCCCAGCTCCCCCAGCGACGCGGCGGCAGAGGCTCCTGCCAGCCCGGTACCTATCACGATGATATCGAGGCGGCGTTTGTTGGCGGGGTTGACCAGTTTCTGGTTGTTCTTATAGTTGGTCCATTTATCGGCGAGAGGCCCTTTGGGTATTTTAGCGTCAAATTTATTCATAATATTCAATTTCTTTAGTTATCCTAATATGTTGGAGTATCCTAGATAAATGGCTATCGCCACCACAATGAAGCCGAGTGAGATAACGGTGGAGATGATATTGCCAAGCACCTTGAGGCGTTTCATCCATACGGTATTATTCCATCCCACACTGTGGAGTGCACTCCAGAAACCGTGTGTGAGGTGGAACCAGAGAGCGATGAAGGCAATCACATAGACTATCACTACCCAGAGCTGTGAGAACACCTCTTCCACCAGCTGGGCACCGTCGTGACGGGCACCTTCAATCATGAACAGCTCTTTGAACTGCATCTGATACCACATCTGGTAGAGGTGCAAAAAGAGAAAAAGAAGGATGAACAGACCCAGCACGAACATGTTTTGTGATGACCATGTGGTCTTCGACTTGCTGGAGGAAGCGTACCTGTCATTCCCGCGAGCCTTCATGTTCTGCAATGTGAGAATGATGGCATAGACCACGTGCACCACGAAACCCAGTGCGATCACTCCTGTTCCGAGAATTGCCCACCAGTTTGCTCCGAGCATTTCATTTGCCAGGAAGTTATAGGTCTCATAATTGAATATGAGCACCAGGTTCATAGACATGTGGAACAGTAAGAACAAGATCAGGAAAAGGCCGGAGATACTTTGCACAAACTTCCGCCCGATAGATGATTTGATTAACCAACTCATAAAGTTCTTTTTTTTAATTATTTAGATGATTTGAATTTTTTCACTTGACGATAGATTGAAAACAGGGTTGTCTGTTCACTTCTTCTTTTGCGATTTTTAAAATATGACTACAAAAATAATAATTTTAAACATCAAAGAAGAACGATTTGATGAAATATTTCCTTAATGGGCCTATTTTAGAACGGGTATTGATATAAACCGTAAAAGTGGGTATTCAGACCGTGATCTCTTTTTGCCGATAATTTCTTATCTTTGCACATTCAAATCAATCGACACAGCACATGGATATAGTTTTAAGTGGTATTCGTTCAACCGGTAAGTTGCATCTGGGTAACTATTTTGGTGCACTGCGTAACTTCATACGTATGCAGGAGGAGAACAGATGTTATTTTTTTATTGCCGATATACACTCACTCACCACGCATCCCGACCCGCAGTTACTGCATGAAAACGTGAAGAACGTCCTCGTGGACTACCTGGCGGCAGGCATCGATCCGAAGAAATCGGTCATATACGTGCAGAGTGACTTGCGTGAGACAATGGAATTGTACCTCTATCTCAATATGCATGCTTACATGGGTGAGCTGGCAAAAACAGCCTCATTCAAGGAGAAGGCACGCAAGCAACCCGAGAACGTGAATGCCGGCCTGCTGACCTATCCCACGCTGATGGCTGCAGATATCCTTATTCACAATGCCGATAAGGTGCCTGTGGGAAAAGATCAGGAGCAGCACCTGGAGATGACACGTAAGTTTGCCCGCCGGTTCAACAACTTCTACGGGGTGGACTATTTCAAGGAGCCGGTGGCTTACAACTTCGGTGATGCGCTGGTGAAGATCCCGGGACTGGATGGCAGTGGCAAGATGGGCAAGTCGGAAGGTAACGCCATCTATCTGAGCGACAGTCCGAAAGAGATCGAGAAGAAGGTGAAGAAAGCACTCACCGATGCCGGTCCCGCCGTTCCCCATTCAGTGAAGCCTGATTATATTGAGAACCTGTTCACCCTGTTGCGAGTGGTATCCACAGCTGAGGTGACCCAACACTACGAGGATAAATGGAACAGCTGTGAGATACGCTACGGTGACCTGAAGAAGCAGCTGGCGGAGGATATCATCAAGGTGACATCACCCATCCGTGAACGGATACTGGAGATAGAGAAAGATGATTCATACCTGCGCCGGGTGACGCTTGAAGGGGCTGAGATGGCAAGAGAGAGCGCTTCGAAAACCATCAGTGATGTGAGAGAGATCGTCGGCTTCAGGGGCTTTTAAAGAATAAGATATTTACATTGAACGGAATGAACGGATCATTCCGTTTTTTGTTGTTAAACTTTTCTCAGCGCTGATTGTTCAACCTTGTTAGATGTTCGCTCGTCATGGCATCAGTCAAACAGGCAGAATGGTTTTAACCAAATAAATTCAAAGACAAAGAAAGCAACCTATTTATGCTGCAATTTAAATCGATAGAGTTAAAAGACAGGGATATGATCAATGCATATCTCGCAAAACAAAATTACAGAGCTTCAGACCTCTGCTTCACCAACCTCTATTGTTGGGGTAAAAAGTTCGACACACAGTTTGCTATAACAGACGATTGGTTGTTTATCAGATTCAAAGACAACAACAAACGGAATTCATACCTGAAACCCATCGGTACCGGTGATATCAAGGAGGGTATCGGCATCATCAGGGAGGATCATCAACAGTTCGACACCGTTTTTCAGATCAGAGGATTGACACAGGAGATGATCGATGAGATTGAAGTGGCCATGCCAGACAGTTTCGACTATAAGCTGAACAGGAGTGTCTCCGATTATATCTACACTACTGAGAAGCTGACCCACCTGAAAGGAAAGAAGCTGCAGAGTAAACGCAATCATATCAACCGGTTCAAACGTGAGAACGAATGGAAGTACAAGTCTCTTACCGGGAACCCGGAGCTGGTGAAAGAGTGCAAGAGAATGCTCGACAAGTGGATGGATATCAACATTGAGGAGAAAGACCCCTCACTGCTCTATGATGATTTTGCCACCACGCTGATGCTCGACAACTTTGAGTACCTGGGACTGAGGGGCGGGCTGATATGCGTGGATAATAAGATTGCAGCTTTCTCCATCGGTGAACCGCTCACGGAGGATACGGTTGTGGTGCACGTTGAAAAGGCATTTACCTCCATTCACGGTGCCTACACCATCATCAACCAGCAGTTTGCAGAGAATGAAGTTGCCGGATTCACCTATATCAATCGTGAAGAGGATATGGGCATTGACAATCTGCGTCAGGCCAAGCTTTCCTATCAGCCTGATATTTTGCTTGAGAAGTTTAACGCACGATTCAAGGAGTAAGAGTGATGATTCAGTTTGCCGACAACACGACAAAACAGCAGGTGTGGGACATGTGGAAAACCTGTTTTGGTGATCCTGATGATTATATGGAGATCTATTTCCGGCATAAATACCGGAATGAAAACACACTTCTCTATATGGATGAAGGCAAGGCTGTGGCTTCACTGCAGATGTTGACCTACCGGTTCACCTTTTGTGGTGCTGAGATACCGGTGATCTACCTCTCCGGCCTCTGCACACTGCCGCAAGCAAGAAGGAAAGGGTTTATGCATCAGCTGCTGCTGAGAAGCTTCGCAGTGGCAACAGAAAGAGAGATCCCGCTGATGCTGCTTGTCCCGCAGGAGTCGTGGCTGCTGCGATACTATGATAAGTTTGGTTTCTCACAGACCTTCGATGCAGGGAACGAACCGTTGCCATCGCTCAGGGTGCTGACAGATGCCCATCCAGGTGATTTGCATGCTGCATACAGGGAGTTCAATACCATCTACCGGCAGAACGATATGACCCTGCAGAAATCATTCGATGATTTCAGCGCTATGGTTGAGGAGGCAGCACTCTACGACTTCCCGCCAAAAAAGAACCTTACGGGTATGGCCCGTGTGACAGATGCAGAGACACTCCTCGCACTCTTTGCTGACAGGTATACAGGGAAACACTTTTCGCTGCACTTGAAGGATGAGATGATTCAGATAAATAACGGTCTGTTTACCCTCTCGGGTGGAAAAGCTTATCGGGCCACCCTTCCTGAAGAGCCCTTATTCAGTCTGAATATAAGGGAGTTGACGCAACTCCTCCTTGGGTATCACACCTCTGAAAAGAGAGAACCTCTCCGCTCCCTCTTCCCTGAGAAAAAGCCTCAGATGCACTTTATGCTCGAGTAACCCAATTCTGCTGTTTGTTTGATGGTTATAAAAAACTTGCTTATTTTTGTCGCTCACCATCATATCAAATAAAATGAACAAGCTTCTCCTTACCCTGAAGGGACTCTTTCTGACCCTTCTCCTTCTCTCCTCCTGCTCTCAACAAAAAAGTGATCCCGCAAGGTGTGAAACTTTCGATGAGGCTGTACTGCCGGTAGTGGTTGAGTCAGACTGGGAGACCGTCCCGGCAGGGCTGCAGCTCTCCGTGGGGTCAACAGACAGGCGTTACCTGAAACATGAGATCCCGGCTGTGACGCAGCAACAAACATGGCAGGGGTCGGCATGGAGAGGTGAACGTGTCTCAGCGCAGATGGTTGTCTGGAGTAGAGACACGCTTACATCCATCAGTGGTGAGCTCACTGATTTTGTCACCTCCACAGGTGAGATCTTCCCTGCTGAGGCTGCATCGGTGCATTTTGTGAGATATGTGATCACCGACGAGTTTGCGGATGGATGTGGCCACCGCCGGCCTGAAGAGTATGCTTCATCACTCAGTGCCGACATGCTGGACAATATATCCTGCCTTAGCCTCTCACCCAATACGACACGCCCCCTCTGGATCACCATCGATGTGCCGTCAGCTGCACGGCCGGGAGTCTACAGATCCACCCTACAGTTATATGCCGGCAAGAAGAAAAAGGAGATGATCACACTGGAGCTTGAGGTGCTGCCTCAAACGCTGCCTCCCCCCACTGAATGGGCTTTTCATCTCGATCTGTGGCAGAACCCCTATGCCGTGGCACGTGTGGAGGGGGTGGAGCCCTGGTCACAGGAGCACTGGGAAGCACTCCGCCCTGTCATGAAGATGCTGGCCGATGCGGGACAGAAAGTGATCACCGCCACCCTGAATAAACGTCCCTGGAACGGTCAGACCGAGGATGCCTTCGAGTCGATGATCGGCTGGACAAAGAAAACCGATGGCGACTGGGTGTATGATTATACTGTTTTTGATGAGTGGGTGCAGTTCATGATGAAGCTGGGCATCACCAGCCAGATCAATTGTTACTCGATGGTGCCGTGGGGTAACTATCTCTTCTATTTTGATGAGGCAACAGGTGAGGAGGTCAGGGTGGCAGCCGCCCCCGGCAGTAAGGAGTATGCCGCACTGTGGGTGCCCTTTCTGGAGGCGTTCGTAGAACATCTCGATGAAATGGGATGGCGTGAGATCACCCGTATCGCCATGGACGAGCGCAACCCCACAGAGATGAAAGCGATGCTGGCATTGCTGGAGGAGACCGCTCCCGGCATGGGCGTTGCCCTGGCCGACAATCATAAGAGCTACAGGCAGTACCCTGATCAGCTCACCGACCTCTGTGTGGCCCACGGTGCCGTGGTGGAGGCTGAAGACAAGACCTACCGCGCTGAGAAGGGGTATGTCACCACCTGGTATGTCTGTTGTGCCGATCGTTTCCCCAATATATTTACCTTTTCCGACCCTGCCGAAGCTGCTTTTATTGGCTGGTACACCACCGCCGCCGGCTTTGATGGGTTCCTGCGCTGGGCCTATAACAGCTGGGTGAAAGATCCGCTTGTGGACTCCCGTTTCCGCAGCTGGCCTGCCGGCGACACGTATGCTGTCTATCCCGGCGGACGTAGTTCCATCCGTTTTGAGCGTCTGCGTGAAGGTATACAGGATGCGGAGAAGATAAGGTTACTACGTGCACAACTGCAGGGAGAGCCGGAGAAGATGGTACTGCTGGAGGAGATGCTGGTACGTTTTAATATCCTGGAGAAAACGGATGAGCTTGAACAGCTGCTGCAGGATGGTAAGAGGTTGCTGGAGCAGTTATCACGCTGACAGTAGCGGTGCGGCAGACTGAACCGTCGCACCTGCCGCTATGGCACCTGCCGGGCTGGTGTAGCTGCACGAGTTATCACAGCCACTTCCGCTTTTTGAAGTAGTAGAGAATGAAGAGCGATGAGAACACCATCAGCAGGATAGCCGCCGGGTATCCCCATCTCTTGTCCAGCTCGGGCATGATGGTGAAGTTCATCCCGTAGATGCTGGCGATAAGCGTGGGAGGCATGAAAATGACCGAGACGATGGTAAAGATCTTGATGATCTTGTTCTGTTCGATGTTCACATAACCGAGAAAGGTGTCCTGCAGATAATCGAGACGGTCGAAGCTGAACTTGATATGCTCCACCAGGGAGTTGATGTCCTTGATGATGATCGTCAGCTTGGGCTGCAGCTCAGCCGGAATGAACTCGCTGCGAAGCATGCTCGACACGGTACGTTGCTTGTCGATGATGTTCTCCCTGAGCAGCATGGTCTTCTCCTGCAGGTTCTTGATCTCCGACAGCAACTCCGCATCGGCCTCCTGCAGTGTAAGAGAGTTACTCAACTGTGTGATCTTCTGCGTCATGTTCTCAATCATGTCTGCATCGAACTCGACACGTGTCTCCAGCAGCGCCACAAGCACATGTGCACCGGTGGAGTAGTTCTTCGGGTTGGCCGATATCTTCTTCACCGTTTCATGAAACGAGATCAGCTCTTCACCACGTACAGTGATCAGGATGTTGTTCTTCAGGATGAACGATACGGGATCGGTTTCGAAATTCGACAACAGGAAGTTGGAGTTGACCACCAGCGTGTCGTTGGTCTCGATATAGCGTGACGACATCTCAATCTCGATCATCTCCTCCTCCTCCTGGATATATATCTTGAGAAAATCTTCCAGCTCGTTCTCTACCTCTTCGTCCACGTCATTGAGGTCGATCCATAAAAAGTTATGTATGGGGTTTGATTTAAGGAAATCGAGGCTGCGGCTTAATCTTACGATTCCCTCTTTATGATAGAATAATTTTACTTCCGCCATGATGTCTCATTTTTTAATCGTGAATAATCAGTCCTTTGTCACTTCCGGATGAGCCTGCCTGATAAGGGGTTCCAGCAGGTTGGTGAGCTGCTCGAATTGCTCTATGGAGAGCTGCTCAGGTCGCTTTGTGAGCATCGGGTCATCGGGCATGGGACTCTCTTCTGACAGTAATGACTTCACCGAGTTGCGAAGCATCTTTCGTCGCTGGTTAAAGCTTGTCTTCACTACTGTTTTGAATAATTTTTCATTGCAGTTGAGCTGCTTTCGCTTGTTACGCGTAAGACGGACCACTGCCGATTTGACTTTGGGCGGAGGGATAAACGCCTGCTCGTCCACGGTGAACAGATACTCCACATCGTACCATGCCTGCAGGAGCACGCTCAGGATACCATATGTTTTACTGCCGGGTGAAGCGACGATACGTTGCGCAACCTCCTTCTGTATCATACCCGTACAACAGGGAACAGACTCCTTGTTGTCGAGCACCTTAAAGAAAATTTGAGACGAGATGTTATAGGGGTAATTGCCGATAATGCAGAAGCTGTCATTATAATGATTGGAGAAATCCATACGGAGAAAATCCTCCTCGATGATTCTGCCCTTCAGTAGAGGGAAATGCTCGTTCAGGTATGCGATCGAGTCACGGTCAATCTCCACCACGGTGAGATCTCTCTCCTTCTGCAGCAGGAACTGCGTGAGCATGCCGGTGCCGGGCCCCACTTCCAGTACAGGGAGTGTGGCAAAATTGTCGAGGGTTGCCGCAATACGTTGTGCGATCTCAGCATCTTTCAGAAAATGCTGCCCCAGGCTTTTTTTTGCTCTTACCTGAAACATTGCAATATGCCAATTATTACCTATCTTTACCGCCGCAAAGGTAACATTTTATTATATATTATTGGTCAAACGCTTTCTAAAAAAAGCAGATAGATTTGTTGATTGTTGCCTCCGAGTGCACTTTCTCTCAATAGAATCTTTCTTGGTTGTATAAGAAATTAAACGGTGAAGAGGTGAAAATAAATGCTGAATTTGCAAAGAACCTGCTGAAGACATTGCTTTCTTTGCTGCTGGGACTGTTTATTATCTGGGCTATGTACCGCGACACCGATATAGGTGAGTTGTGGCAGATCACTAAATCGGCCCATTTCGGCATCATTGCCTTCTCTCTTCTTTTCGGGCTTATAGGCAACATACTCAGGGGCCTGAGATGGGAGCTGTTTGTCAACTCTCTGGGCTATCATCCTCCCCGGGCCAGTCTTGTCTATGCCACCCTCGGCAATTACGCGGTGAATTTTGTGCTGCCGCGTGCAGGTGATGTGTGGCGTTGTGCCGTGGTAAGTAAATATGATAAGATCCCGTTTTCAAAAACCTTGGAGACATTCCTTATCGATAAGTTGATCGATATCATTGCAGGTGTGTCGGTCATCCTTATCAGCGTTCTTCTCTATATAGAGTTCTTCATCTCCTATTTCAACAATAACCCGCAGTTCGCAGACAACATGACACATCTCTTCTCCTCAGTATGGATATATCTTGTGCTGGCGGCAATGGTGGTGGCAGTTTTGCTGATGCTTACAATCTTTAAGCGCACTTTCATCATGTTGAAGATCAGGAGGTTCATCGCTACCCTGAGGCATGATTTCAAGCTTTTTTCCGTCATGAAGGAGAAAAAGCGCATAATAATCTACACAATACTCCTCTGGCTCTGTTTTTATTTGTATTTTTACATTTGCTTCTATGCATTCGATTTCACCAGTGAGCTGGGACCGCTGGCAGGTCTGATCGTGTTTGCAATGACCAATATAGGTATATCAGTACCTGTGCAGGGCGGCATTGGCCCCTGGCATTTTATGGTGATCTCCTCGCTCGTTATACTGGGTATAGCCGAAAATGAAGCGCTCGCCTTTGCGGGAGCAGTGTTTACAATTCAATCTGTATGGCAGATTCTTTATGGTCTCTTTGGTGTTTTCGCCATGTCGTATGTGAAGCGGGATAATCTGGAGAGAGTAACAGCAGAAAACAATTAAATAATTCAATAATATGGCTACAGCAGAAATTCTTAGTTTAAAACCGAAAACTATCTGGAAACATTTTCATTCACTTACCCAAATACCTCGTCCCACGGGACAGATGAACGAGGTGACGCGGTTTGTGATGGATTTTGGTAAAGCACTTAATCTGGAGACAAAAAAGGATAAGGTGGGTAATGTGGTCATCATAAAGCCGGCGACAAAAGGATATGAAAGTGCCAAAACAGTGATATTACAGTCACATCTCGATATGGTTCCGCAAAAGAACTCCGATGTGGCACACGATTTCACCAAAGATCCTATACGTACATATATCGACGGTGAGTGGGTGAAGGCACAATCCACCACGCTGGGTGCCGATAACGGTATTGGTTGTGCCATGATGATGGCTGTGCTTGAAGATGAAACACTGAATCATCCTGCAATAGAAGCGCTCTTCACCATCGATGAAGAGGTGGGTATGGATGGTGCGAACGGTCTGGAGAAAGGTATGCTTGAGGGCTCTCTGATGCTCAACCTCGATACGGAGGAGGATGGTGAGCTCTGCATCGGCTGTGCCGGAGGAAGGGATGTGAATGTAGCCTTCAGGTTTAAACCGGACACCCTGATCGATAAAGATGATCTGGCTTATAACATCAATCTGAGGGGGTTGAAAGGAGGTCATTCAGGTGTGCAGATACACCTGGGACGTGCCAACGCGAACAAGCTGATGAACCGTTTTCTGAAAGATGTGGTGAAGAACTATGAGGGCCGTATCGCAAGCATAAAGGGAGGATCGTTACGTAATGCCATCCCCCGCGAATCGTCGGTCGTGCTCACCATCCCCGGACAGCTCTCCGACGACCTGTTGGATCTGGTAGCCGAGTATGAAAGGTTGTTCCGCGAAGATTTTGCAGGTATCGAAGATGGGATCTCCTTCAAGGCAGAGAAAACCGATCTGCCAAAGACAATCATCCCCGAAGAGATCCAGGATGACCTCATCAATGCCGTGGAGGGATGTCCCAATGGAGTCATCAGCTACCTGGCCGATTTCCCCGGCGTGGTGGAGAGCTCACTGAACCTGGCACTGGTAGAGTCCACAGAGGAGAGCATAGAGGTGAAGCTGCTGGTACGTAGTTCCTCCGAAAGCCGTAAAGAGTGGGTCTGCTCATCAGTGGAGAGCCTCTTCCTGCTGGCAGGAGCAAAAGTGGAGTTCGATGGTGACTATCCCGGGTGGCAGCCAAACGCTAACTCAGAGCTGCTGCATACGATGGAGGAAATATACCTCGGGAAATTCGATCAACGCCCTAAGGTGATTGTGATCCATGCCGGTCTTGAATGCGGCATCATCCAGTCGAACGTGGAGCAGAAGCTCGATATCGTCTCCTTTGGGCCAACGATCACAGGTGCCCACTCACCCGATGAAGCGGTAAAGATAGATACAGTAGGTAACTCCTATGATTACCTGATTACGATACTTGAGAAATTGAAATAGCCCTTATGAACAATACACTCATCGTTTATGCATCAGATCACGGCACAGTGGAGAAATGTGCCCGTGAGCTTTTCCAACTCTTAGAGGGTAAGGTGGACATGTGTGATCTTGAACAGCGTGAGTTTATACCTGATCTCACCACGTATGACTCCATCATTGTGGGCGGATCTATTCATTCCGGAAAAATTCAGGATGTGATAGCTTCTTTTTGCGATGACTACCTTGATCTGCTTGCAGGCAAACGCCTCGGCCTTTTTATCAATTGCCTCTATTCGGGCAGCAAGGCAGAGCAGCAGCTTGATGAGGCCTTTCCTGCAGCGCTCCGACAGAAGGCCGTCGTGCGTGATTACTTTGGCGGTGAGGTGGATGAACTGAAGCTCAGCTTCTGGGAGCGCATTATCACGAAGCAGATGATCGAGAAGGAGGATCTTGTGGTTGCGCTATCGAAAGAGAAGATTGAACGTTTTGCCAATATGATCTCAACAGCAAATGAAGGGGAACAATAGAAAACATATTCTCTTCCCGGCATTACTGCTTGTATATGTGACAGTACTGGCTTTCATAACCTATCCGAGGTATGAGGCGTCAGGCGACTGGAACGAATATTATGCTGTGATAGGTGTAAGCCTGTTGCTTGCCGTGCTGCTCTTTTTTATTCTGAGGAGGAAGCAGAAGATCAGGGAGCGGTTCAACAAGAAGGAGTAGTCAATTAAAAAGAAAAGAAGACCACGGAACCCGTATCCTTAAAAAAGGGAATACGGGTTTTCTTTTTTTGCCGAAACATCGTTACTTTTGTCTATTCATTAGCACCTGTCGTATGAAATATCTCTTTACATTGCTGTTATTGCTCTTGTCTGCTGTTTCCTCAGCGCTGCCCGCCATGCAGCCGCTGCAATACAGGTTTCGTGTTTACCTGAGCGACAAGGGGGAGAGCGGTTATTCCCTTGCTGAGCCTGAGAAGTTCCTTACTGAAAAGGCGATAGAGAGGAAAAAGAGACAGGCAGTGGTGATCGATGCATCTGACCTACCCATCTCTCCCGATTATTTCACCCTTGTTGAAAAGACGGGAGCCACGGTGGTGACATACAGTAAATGGATGCAGACGCTGACTGTGCAGGTGGCTGACAGCCTGAAAATAGACCAGCTCCTCACGCTTCCCTTTGTGGACTCTGTGAAGTATGTATGGCGTGGTACCGGTTATTCCTATCACCACAGCATGCGTCCCCGTCTGGAGATGATGGAGAGCATCGATACAGGAGCTTCAGAGAACCTGTTCGGGTTCACGGAAGATCAGTTCAGCATTCATAATGCCGAACAGCTGGCTCTCGCCGGCTTTCGCGGTAAAGGTATTGATGTGGCGGTGATCGATGCCGGCTTCACCAATTTTGATGTGATCCCCCTTTTCTCATCGGTGAATATGCGCGGCTGGAAGAATTTTGTGCCTGAAGGTGATATCTTCGCCTCCAGTGATCATGGTACCAAGGTGCTGTCGACGATGGCCACCAACCAGCCTGGTCTGTTGATGGGGTCGGCACCGGAGGCCGATTACTGGCTCCTGCGTTCTGAGGATGTCACCAGTGAATTTCCGGTGGAGGAGGATTACTGGGTGCGGGCGGTAGAGTATGCCGACAGCCTGGGGGTGGATGTGATCAACTCATCACTGGGATACAATCATTTCGATGATAAGCTGCTGAACTATACCCACGCCGATCTCACGGGTGATGTCTCCATCATGTCCATCGCTGCCGATATGGCTTATGAGAAGGGCATGCTGGTGGTGGTGAGCGCCGGCAACGAGGGCAATAAACCCTGGCAGAAATCCACACCACCCGGTGATGCGAAGAATGTACTTACCGTAGGATCTGTGGGCACCGACAGCCTCATTTCATCGTTCAGCTCCCACGGCATCACTGCCGACGGGCGCATCAAGCCCGATCTTGTCTCCGTGGGCAGCCTCACCTTCACCATCGGCCAGGAGGGGCTGATCGGTTTCACCAGCGGCACATCACTCTCATCGCCTTTTCTGGCGGGGCTGGCTGCATCACTCTGGTCGATCAACCCCGACCTGCATCGCTCGGAGCTGACCGGTATTATTCTTGCCTCCTCCGACAGATATGCCCTTCCTGATTCAGTGTACGGTCATGGTATCCCCGATTTTCAGAAGGCGATGACAAAGGTGCTGTCGCAACTGAAAGTGGAAGAAGATACAGTCACAGTGGATGACTTTACATTCTCCCGTCCCTCGCAGAACAACCTCTTCATCACTTTAACAGCGCCCATATTTTCTGTAGATGCCTATCAGGTGAACCTGCTCGCTGAATCGGGCAGGCTCATCGCAGCCTATACTTTTGAGAAGGAGCAGCTGCATATTGTTGTTCCTCCTTCGGTAAGGGAGACGGAGCAGTTCCTTCATCTGGTTTTCATAACGCCGTTTACGCAAAGAACGATCCGCATAAAGATGTGATCTTCGTTGTATTCCCTTTTCTGTGATGACAGGTTGAAAAAGAATATTTTTCCTGTCACAAAACCGCTGCTTGTACGTCTTCCTTATACAAACCCATTATTGCTGATTGTATGAAACATATCTTTACGGTGCTTATCTGCTGCATCATGACAATGACGCTTCATTCACAGACGACGTTGAATGAAATTTACCGGGAGTTCTCACATGAGTCCAATGTATCAAAAGTGAATCTTAACGGAGTGGTGATGTTTTTTGCAAAACCGTTCATGGAGAAACAGACGGATAGTAAAATATCAAGCATCCGTGTGATGTCGCTCGAGGATTGTTCAGATGCTGTCAAACAGCGATTCAATCATTCTCTCCTTCAATTCGATGACAATCAGTATGAATTGTTTTTAAGCTCAAATGAGGATGATGAGAAAGTGCGACTTTTTCTGAAGTTTAAAAATAACAAGATCCGTGAGATGGTGGTGATGACGATGGGTGAGAATCCTGCATTGGTCCATTTGAAAGGGAGAATAAATCTCTCTGATATAGAAGATCTCAGGGATGGACGGAAATGAATTCAAGCGTCGTTTTCTCTCATTCAGTGAATTGATCTTCCGGTATTCATTCACTATCACAGGAGATAGCGTTGAAGCCGAGGATATTGTTCAGGAGGTGTTTGAGAAATTGTGGAAGATAAGGGATAGCTTATCAGCCGTGCAGAGCGACGAGGCATATATCCTTTCTGTCACTAAGAATATGGCATTAGACCATTGCCGGGCAAGAACACGGAAGCAGATGAACGCTCTTACCGCTGCACATGATCCCGGTGATGAGGGTGAGGGTGAGAAGATGATAGAGGAGAAAGAGATGGTGCAGCATATTGAGAACTTACTCTCCACGCTCCCTCCCTCACAACAGGTGGCGATGAGGCTGAGACATTTTGCCGGTTTACCCATCTCCCGGATAGCTGAGACGATGCAGCAGTCGGAACTGAATGTACGGCAGCTCTTGTCACGGGGCAGAAGAACGATCAAAGAAAAAGTAGAGAAACTATATGAATATGAACGATATAAATAAGCTGTTGCATAAATTTTACCGGGGTGAAACGGATCTGGAGGAAGAGCGATATCTGTCCGAATACTTCAGGCAGTCCCCTCTTTCATCCGACAGTGATCATGACAGTGAGGTTTTTCACGCACTCTCACGTTATTCAGGGGAGGTGCCCTCGGGATTGAATCATAAAATGGACACGCTGATCGACACACTGGAGCAGGAGGAGAAGGAGAAGGAGAAGACATCTGCAAGGCGTCCCGTCATGAAAGTGCTCCCCGGACGTGTCATCGGCCTGGTCGCTTCAATCATGCTTGTGGCAGGCCTGGCACGATGGGCCTATTTCCGTGACGACGGCAACAGCCCGGTGCTGGCCGACACCTATGACAACCCGCAACAGGCACATGATGCCGCCCTCAACGCACTGCAGCTCTTTTCCCAGAATTTCTCCAAAGGGACCCAATCTGTCGGGAAGGTAGATAAACAGATTGAAGCAACGCTGGAGATCATCAATCAATCATTGAATGAGAATGCTACCTCACAGGAGACCATCATGAAATAAAAAGATAAGTAAAACGATAAAAAACAGGAAAGATGAAAAAAATAATTATTCTTCTCGCGCTCACCCTTGCCACCTCCACCGCTTTTGCACAGAAAAATCCATTTGAGCGGTTTACCGATATGGATGGCGTAACGTCGGTCTATATCTCACAAAATATGCTTTCGCTTTTTCCCAAACAGGCCAATATGCAGTATAACGGCGTCGATGTGGGCAGCTTTGTCAATAAGCTCTCCTCCCTGCTTATCATCACATCTGAAAATAAAGAGATTGGCCGGCAGATGATATCCATCGCCAACAGAGGGATAACTGAGAACAACTACGAGCTGCTGATGCGTGTGAAATCGGATGATGGTGAGCTTGTCAACTTCTTCATGAAAGGGAAACCTGAGAATATTCAGGAGCTGATCATGATCGTGGAGGATGAGGAGAGCGTGATCATGCAGCTTCTGGGAAATTTCACGCTGCAGGATGTGCAGCAGATGACCAGTGGTTTCAATAAAAAGTGATCTCTTGATCGCATAAGAACAGGCTTAAAAGATGCTCTCTCATTGATTCCATAGACCGGATGAACATTTGTTTGTCCGGTTTTATCATCTCCGGGGTGCTCGGTTATCGATGAAATTGTGTTATTTTTGTTGATGAATGCAAACAGAAGCCATGACAGAAAAATCATTTTCACTATCTGAACTGAATCGCCGGGTGAAGAGTGCCATCCGCGATCATCTGCCTGAGACCTACTGGATCAGGGCAGAGACCAGCGATGTGCGGCGCAATCAGAACGGCCATTGCTACCTGGAGTTCATTGAAAAGGATGCCGCCACGCATTCGATCGTGGCGAAAGCCAGGGGGATGATCTGGTCGAACGTCTTCCAGATGCTGTCGGCCTATTTCGAGACGGAGACCGGCCAGCCCTTCACCTCGGGACTGAACGTCCTTGTACGTGTCTCGGTGGAGTTTCACGAGCTGTACGGCTTCTCCCTCACCGTGGTGGATGTTGACCCTTCTTTCACCGTGGGTGAGATAGCCCGCAACAGGCAGCTTGTGCTGAAGCAGCTGGAGGAGGAGGGGGTGCTGACGCTCAACAGGGAGCTGCCGCTGGTTGAACTGGCGAATCGTATTGCGGTGATCTCCTCACCCACAGCCGCGGGATATGAGGATTTCCGTGATCAGCTGTCGAAGAACCCGGGGGGACTTGCCTTCTACACCCGCCTGTTTCCCGCGGTCATGCAGGGCGACAGAAGTGAAGTGTCGATCATCGCGGCACTGGAGAAGGTGTTTCAATACAGCCACCTGTTCGATGCCGTGGCGATCATCCGTGGTGGTGGTGCCACCTCCGACCTGAGCTGCTTCGACTCCTACACTGTTGCCACCAACGTTGCACAGTTCCCTCTCCCCGTGGTGAGCGGCATCGGCCATGAACGGGATGTCACCGTGCTCGATCATGTGGCACACACCCGTGCCAAGACACCTACAGCCGTGGCAGAGTTCTTCATCAACCATCTGACCAGGACAGCCACTGAGCTGATCGGTTTTCAGGACCGGATTGTCTCTGAAAGTGAGACGGTGATGGTCAGGGAGCAATCGGAGCTGTTCACCCTGTCGAAAGAGGTGATCCATCAATCCACGCTCCTGCTGCAGAGAGAGAGAGCCGTTGTAGCACAACTGTCGGGAACGTTGAAGCACTCACTGAGGCAGCAGCTGCAGCGGGAGCACCATTTTGTGGAGAGCAGGCAGCAGTACGTGCAAATGGTGTCACCTGAGCATATCCTCAGGCGGGGATATACCCTCACGACGAGGAACGGCAGGATCATCACCTCACTGAAGGGGTTGTCGGTGGATGATATCATACAGACACAATTCAGGGATGGGGTCAGCACCTCGGTCATCACCCTGCTCGATCATACAGAGGGAGATGCCTCATCATGATGAATAAGAATGAATAACCTGAGAACAAGCATACAATAAAGCATATGGAAAAAATGACCTATACGGAGGCAAAAAAAGAGCTCGAGCAGATTGTCACGGCCATCGAAACGGGTGAGCTGGATGTAGATGCACTCACCGACAAGGTGAAAAGAGCCTCGCAGCTGATTGGTTTTTGTAAGGAGAAGCTGACCAAAACGGACAAGGAGCTCCAGAAGATACTGGATGATATCTCATGATCCCTGATAAGAAACGGAGTGTCCTCATCGTTGCCGGCGGCAAAGGAGCCCGCGCCGGTGGTGAGCTGCCGAAACAGTTTCAGCCTGTCGGCGGCAAGCCTATGCTGATGCGCAGCATTGAGGCGTTCTACGATTATGACAGCGAGATGCGCATCGTCGTGGTGCTGCCGGAGGGTTTTGAGTCGTACTGGCAGCAGCTGTGCGACGAGCATCA
>JADKLW010000228.1_pt1 | contig 28629 bp, 23 predicted proteins | sample 8641881 | NCBI WGS metagenome assembly JADKLW01 (sample SAMN16272185, study PRJNA661076) | feces metagenome | isolation source: fecal sample from diarrhoea affected cattle B | host: Bos taurus | place: South Africa: Lokaleng Village, Mahikeng | collected 2019-09 | reverse complement strand
GCCTTCAACCGCTCCTTCCTCAAGATCATCCACAAGATCCTGTGGTGGGTCATCCGCCTGACCCCGATCGGCACCATCGGCCTGCTGGGCAATGCCGTCGCCGTCTATGGCTGGGATGCCCTGGCGCAGCTCGGCTGGTATTCGGCCGCCATCTATATCGGCCTCGCGCTGGTGCTGTTCGTGGTCTATCCGGTCCTGCTGCAGGCCCACGGCCTCAATCCCATCCGCTATTTCCAGAGTGCATGGCCGGCCATCCAGCTCGCCTTCGTATCGCGCTCCTCCATCGGTACCTTGCCGGTTACCGAACGCATCACGGAGAAGAGCCTGGGCGTACCGCGTGAATATGCTGCCTTTGCCGTACCGCTCGGCGCCACCACCAAGATGGACGGTTGCGCCGCCATCTACCCCGCGATCTCGGCGATCTTTGTTGCCCAGTTCTTCGGCGTGCCGCTCGGCCTTGAGCACTACCTGCTCATCGTCTTCGTCTCGGTCATCGGCTCGGCCGCCACGGCTGGCCTCACCGGCGCCACCGTCATGCTGACGCTGACCCTGTCGACGCTTGGCCTGCCGCTCGAGGGCGTCGGCCTGCTGCTGGCAGTCGATCCGATCCTCGACATGGGCCGCACGGCGGTCAACGTGGCCGGCCAGGCTTTGGTCCCCACCATCGTCTCCAAGCGCCAGGGCATTCTCGATCAGGCCACCTATGATCGGGGCGAAAGCATCGAAGCCCTTGATATCGGCGACGCAGTCCCCGCCCAATAGGCGGACTTATGCGAATGCAAAAGGGGAGGCGAAAGCCTCCCCTTTTTATTGTCAGTCAGGGCGTCAGACGAGCCTTGCGACCGGAGCTCATCCGACCAGTTTCAAAGCTGGCTTGATCTTCCTGGGCTTTTTCACCTTGGGGACGCGCGGCACGTAATTGGCCATCACCCGCTCGATGACCTTGATCGCCTTCTCGGTGCCGTTCTCGCCATGCAACTGCTCGGCAATGTCGCCGGCATTGCGCCGATAGTCCTCGTTGGTAGAAAGGTCAGCCAGTGCCCCGGCGAGAATTTCCGAGGTCAGCTTGCGCAGCCGCACCGGCTTTGGTCCGCAACCCAGTTCATAGACCCGGCGGCCCCAATAGGGCTGGTCGACGGTCTGGGGCACGACAAAGGTGGGGCGGCCCAGATGCAGTCCGGCCGAGGTCGTGCCCGCGCCGCCATGGTGGACGACAGCCGACACATATTTGAACAGCTTGTCGTGTGGCGCCTTCTCGATGGCAAAGATGGTTTCGGGCAAGTCCTGCGGGTTGATGCCGCCCCAGCCACGCGCGACCACGGCTCGGCCACCCCACATCGCCACGGCTTCCTTGAGAATCTTGGTGTTGCGCTCGGCCCCGAACGGCATCGAACCAAAGCCGATATAGACGGGTGCCTCGCCCTGGGAGAGAAATTCCTGGAATTCGGCGGACGGCTGCCAGTCGGTCCGGTCCCGCAGGTTCCAGTAGCCGGTGACGATGGCGCTCTTGGGCCAGTCGCGCGGGCGAGGGGAAACCAGGGACGAATAGGGGTAGAGCGTCGTCAGCGGCGTGCCGTCGGTATTGCGGAAGAAGCCACCCTTCTTGCGCGCCTCCAACCCCATCAGCTCGCGGCGCAGCTTGTTGCGGGGCAGGTTGTAATAGATCTGCTGCACGGTCATTGCCGTGTAGCTCAGCTTGTTGAAGGCCGGGCCGAAGTCGGCGCCATAGTCGTAGTAGATGCAGAGCGGGAATTCGCTGGTCGAGTTCAGCGGCTGCAACGCCACCATTATGGCGGGTATGTTCATCGCCTCGGCAATGTCGATGCCGAAGCTGGTATTCATGTTGAGGATCAGCATATCGGCGCCCTGACACATCTGCCAGGCATGACGCGCCGCGGTGTCGACTATCTGTTGGCCTTGTCGCAACAGGGATGGGCCATTGATGAGCATGGACTGGCTCATCGCATTCTCGAAGCGCTGCTGGGTCAGGAACGACTGGATCGATGGGCCCAGCGTGTGGAACTCGATCCCATAGCCTTCCACCATGTCCTGGAATTCTTCTGAGGCGCCGAGCACAACCGAGTAGCCGCGCTCCTTGAGGGCGATCGCGAGGGCTAGATAGGGTTGAACGTCGCCTTGCGTGCCGATCGTGACGAGGGCAATGCGCTTCAAAGTCTTACCTCACCATACACCGCTCTGGGCCGAAGGTTGGCACCCTTCGAACCATTTACAATACCCAAGGGAGGATTTATGAACGGCCTTGTCGATAGCTGGTTTCCATACAAAAATCGTATCCGAAGGGCAAGGGACATGCCGTCTCTGTACACTGTTGCCAAGGTTGGAGCCTCGCTCGCCGGTAGTGCAGTGGCCGTTTTCGCCTTCGCGGCGGCGGCAAACGCCCGTTAGCTCTTCCCTTGTGGCCTCGCGCGGGCCGGGAAGAGCCGAACACGATCTGGGCCAAAGCGGTCCGCTTTAACCGTTCACAACCATAATTCCGCGATAATCACCCTCTCAATGAGCGAGGCGTAGCGCCCCAGGCGCGTCGCGGCCAGTCCAGGTTCCCCCGGGAACCGTCGAGGAAATCATGAGCGCAGACTTCCATAAGATCCGTCGTCTTCCCCCCTATGTCTTTGCCCACATCGATCCGCTCAAGGCCAAGGCCCGCGCGGAAGGCGTCGACGTCATCGACCTTGGCATGGGCAATCCCGACATGCCGACGCCCCAGCACATCGTCGAAAAGCTGCAGGAAACCGTCAAGGACGGGCGCACCCACCGCTATTCGACCTCGCGCGGCATTCCCGGCCTGCGCAAGGCCCAGGCCAGCTATTACGGCCGCCGCTTTGGCGTGAAGCTCAATCCCGATACCCAGGTTGTGGCAACGCTGGGCTCCAAGGAAGGCTTCGCCAACATGGCCTCGGCCATCACCGCCCCCGGCGACGTGGTATTGGTGCCCAACCCGACCTACCCGATCCATTCCTTCGGCTTCATCATGAGCGGCGGCGTCGTCCGCTCGATGCCGGCTGATCCCAATGAAGATTTCATGCGCTCGCTCGATCGCGCCGTGCGCCATTCGATCCCCAAGCCGATCGCCCTGGTGCTGAACTACCCGGCCAACCCCACCGCCTACACCGCCGATCTCGATTTCTACACCGAGGTGGTCAAGTACTGTAAGGCCAACGACATCTTCATCCTCTCGGATCTGGCCTATTCCGAGATCTATTTCGACGAGGATGCGCCGCCCCCATCGGTGCTGCAGGTGCCCGGCGCCATGGACATCACGGTGGAATTCACCTCCATGTCCAAGACCTATTCCATGCCGGGCTGGCGCGTCGGCTTTGCCGTCGGCAACGAGCGACTCATCGCGGCCCTGGCCCGCGTGAAGTCCTATCTCGACTACGGCGCCTTCACCCCCATCCAGGTGGCCGCCACGGCCGCGCTCAACGGTTCGGACGACGTCATCGAGGAAGTGCGTCGGATCTACAAGCACCGCCGCGACGTGATGGTCGAGAGCTTTGCCCGTTCCGGCTGGGACATTCCGGTGCCCAAGGCCACCATGTTCGCCTGGGCTCCCATTCCGGCCCAGTTCGCTCATCTCGGCTCCCTCGAATTCGCCAAGCTCCTGATCAAGGAAACCGGTGTCGGCGTCGCGCCGGGCGTCGGCTTCGGCGAGTATGGCGACCAGTATATCCGCCTTGCTTTCGTCGAAAACGAGCAGCGCATCCGCCAGGCCGCCCGCAACATCAAGAAGCTGCTGGGCTCCAAGTCCGGCGCCGGCAACGTCGTGCCGCTCGTCGGCTAGGTTGCCGCCAAAGCCGGCAAGGACTGGACAAGCCCGCTCCGTATGGCGGACTTGTCCAAACTCCTATTGACGACTAGGCAAATACCTATGCAGATGTCGCCACCATGAGTGACATTGCTTCCTTCCGCCAATCCGTCGAAACCTTCATCACCGCCCGGGGCTGGACGCCGACCCGGTTCGGCCGCACCGTCGCGGGCGATCCGCTCTTCGTCTTCGACCTGCGCGAGGGGCGCGAGCCGCGTTCCGATACCAGGGCGCGCATCCTCAAGGCGATGCAGGATTTCGGCGATGGCGAGGCCCAGGCGCCATTGCGCGTGGGCGTCGCCGGGCTTGGCAATGTTGGCGCGACGCTGGTGCGCATCCTGCAGAAGGATGGCGCGGAGCTGACCCGAAAACTTGGCCGCAACCTGCTGGTGACGGCCGTTGCCGCGCGCTCGCGTTCCCGCGACCGCGGCATTGATATTTCCGGGCTCGACTGGTTCGACGATCCCGTTGCCCTGGCCAAGTCCGACGGTATCGATCTGTTTGTCGAATTGATCGGCGGCGAAGACGGCCCGGCCTTTGCTGCGGTCAAGGCGGCGCTCGAAATCGGCCGCCCCGTCGTCACCGCCAACAAGGCGCTGCTGGCCAAGCATGGCGTGACGCTCGCCCGCCTCGCCGAGGAAACCGGCGCCCAGCTCGGCTTTGAAGCCGCCGTGGCCGGTGGCATCCCGGTTATCAAGACCCTGCGCGAGGGCCTCGGTTCCGCCAGCATTGCCAAGGTGTTCGGCATCATGAACGGCACCTGCAACTACATCCTCACCCGCATGGGCAACGAGGACATCAGCTTCGCCGACTGCCTCAAGGATGCGCAGGCCCTGGGCTATGCCGAGGCTGATCCGACCTTCGATGTCGAAGGCTACGACACCGCCCACAAGCTCTCGATCCTGGCCACGCTCTGCTTCGGCTACGAGATTGCGCCCGACAAGATCCGCGTGGAGGGCATTTCCCGCATCACCCAGCACGACATCAAGGTCGCGGCCGAACTGGGCTACAAGATCAAGCTGCTCGGCATCGCCCAGCGCACCGACGAAGGTATCGAGCAGCGCGTCCATCCCACCTTCGTGCCCAAGGGCAGCGCCATTGCCGGCGTCGATGGGGTGATGAATGCCGTCGCGCTGGAAACCGACCATGTGCATGAATTGCTGCTGGCCGGCCCCGGGGCGGGCGGCCCGCCCACTGCATCCTCGGTGCTTTCCGATATTCTCGACATCGCCCGCGGCACGCGCGTGCCGCCGCTGGGCATTCCCAGCGATGAACTGCTGCCCTACAAGGACGCGCCCATGCGGGCGCATGAAGGAGGCTACTACATCCGCCTCAACGCCAAGGACATGCCGGGCGCCCTGGCCTCGATCACCAGCCGCATGGCCGAGCATGCCATTTCCATCGATTCTGTCATCCAGCGGTCGGATTTGAACGCTAAGGCTGTCGCCGCGGACGGCTCGCCGACCCGCACGGTGGTGATGATCACCCAACAGACTTTGGAATCATCGGTGCGTGAATCGCTTGCGCAGATCGCGGCCGACGGGTTTATCGTGGGTGAACCGCAATTGATCCGGATCGAAATGCTCTGACACCCCGACCGGGGCAAATAGGGCCCCGGGAGGAAGTATGAGACTGAGCAAGGTCGAGGGCGACAAGAGCCCCGCCCACCTGCATCGCAGCCTGACCCTGGAATTGGTCCGTGTCACCGAACGTGCCGCCATCGCCGCCGCCGAGTGGCGCGGCAAGGGCAACGAACAGGCTGCCGACCAGGCTGCGGTCCTGGCCATGAAGGCGGAACTGGATCGTGTCGCCATTTCCGGGCGCATCGTCATCGGCGAGGGCGAGGAGAACGAGTGCGACGAGCTTTATATTGGCCAGCGCGTGGGAGCCGGGCAGGGGCCTGAAGTCGATATCGCCGTCGATCCGCTTGAGGGCGTCACCCTCTGCGCCAAGAACCAGCCCGATTCCATCGTCGTCCTGGCCATGGCCGAGCGTGGCGGTCTGCTCAACGTCGCCCGCAACGTCTATATGCACAAGGTTGCCATCGGCGCCGGCTATGCGCCCGGCACCGTCCACATCGACTGGACGGCCAGTGAAAACGTCAGGGCGTTGGCGAAGGCGCGGGGCGTCCCCCTCTCGGAAGTCACCGCCATCGTGCTGGATCGACCCCGCCACGCCGACCTGATCGAGGAACTGCGCACCACCGGTGTGGCGGTCAAGCTCATCAGTGACGGCGACATTGCGGGGGTGATCCATGCCGTTAACACCGAGGACACCGGCATCGACATCTATCTTGGCTCCGGCGGCGCTCCCGAAGGCGTGCTCGCAGCGGCGGCCCTGCGCTGCATCGGTGGGCAGATGCAGGGCAAGCTGATCCTCGACACCCCGGCCAAGCGCGAGCGCGCCATTGCCATGGGCATAACCGATCCCAACCGTGTCTATGACGTTACCGAACTCGCCGCGGGCGACGTCCTGGTCGCCGCGACCGGGATCACCGATGGCTCATTGCTCAATGGCGTTCGCCTGCGCCGCAATGCGGTCGAAACCAACACCATCGTCATGCGCTCCTGGAGCCAGACCACCCGCTGGATCAGGGCGCAGCACGCTCGATAGCCAGCTGGCAGGTCGAGTGCACCTAGCGGTCCTGCCATTACAGCGGACGGGTTCCCGGTCCTCCTGCAATGGGGAGGGGGTAGGTAACTTTTCTGCTCTTTCCCCTTTGGCTTAAATCGCCTACCTCTTGCCCATGCTCGATGCCCCGCGCTCCTTCCTCGATGTCAGCCGCTCCGTCACCGGCCGGGCCTGGATCGACCGCCTCGACCCCGCCACCACCCGCGTCGCCACCGCCATCTCCCAGCGTAGCGGCATTTCCGAGATACTTGCCCGCATCATCGCCGCGCGTGGCGTGAGCCTCGATGAAGCCGACAAATACCTCGACCCGACCATTCGCGGCCTCATGCCAGATCCCTCGACGCTCACCGCCATGGACGCTTTGGCCGAGCGGCTTGCCAAGGCGATTGCCGACAACGAAGCGGTGGCGCTCTTCGGCGACTATGACGTGGACGGGGCCTGTTCCTGCGCTCTCATGGCCCGCTACCTGCGCCATTTCGGCATCGAGCCGCAGGTCCATATCCCCGACCGCATCTTCGAGGGCTATGGACCCAACGTCGCGGCCATGGACAAGCTGATCGATTCCGGCGCCAGCCTCATCATCACCCTCGATTGCGGCACCACCAGCGACGATCCCATCGCCCATGCCCGCAGCAGGGGCGCCGATGTGCTGGTCATCGACCACCACCTCTCCGATCACGAACTTCCCGACGCCACTGCTCTGGTCAATCCCAACCGGGCCGACGACATTTCGGGCCTTGGCTATCTCTGCGCCGCCGGCGTAACCTTCATGGTGCTGGTGGCAGTCAACCGCACCCTGCGCCAGCGCGGCGATACCGGCCTGCCGGACCTGCTCAGGCTGCTGGACCTGGTCGCCCTCGCCACAGTCTGCGATGTCGTCCCGCTCACCGGGCTCAACCGTGCCTTTGTCGTGCGTGGCCTCGAAGTGGCGCGTCGCGGCGACAACAAGGGCATTGCGGCATTGGCGCTCGCTGCTCGGCTCAGCGGGCCGATCAATCCCTATCACCTGGGTTTCCTGATCGGCCCGCGCATCAATGCCGGCGGCCGCATCGGCAATGCTGCCCTGGGTACCGAACTGCTGACCCTGGATGACGAGATCCACGCCATCGCCATCGCCTCGCGGCTCGACGAACTCAATTCGGAGCGCCAGCGGATCGAGATCGAGGCCGTCGAGGAGGCGGCAGCGGTTGCCGAAATGGAAATCGGCGACGGCGAGGGCCCACCCGTGCTCGTGCTCGCCTCGGCCAACTGGCACCCCGGCGTTGCCGGCCTCATCGCCGCCCGCCTGCGCGAGCGCTTCGAGCGCCCCACCTTCGCCATCGCTTTGGGTCCCGACGGCACCGGCACTGGCTCGGGCCGCTCGATGCCCGGTGTCGATCTTGGCCGCGCCGTCATCGAGGCGGTGGAACTCGGTTTGATCGCCAAGGGCGGCGGTCATGCAATGGCGGCAGGCGTCACCATCAAGCCGGGTCAGCTTGGCCCGTTCCGCTCCTTCCTCGCCGAAAAGCTCACCGTGGATGTCACGGCCGCCCGTGCCGCCACCGCCCTGGCTGTCGACGCCGCGCTCACCGCGCGCGGCGCCACGCTCGATCTGGTGCACGATCTGGAAAAGGCGGGGCCCTTCGGCGCCGGCAACCCCATGCCGGTCTTTGCCTTTCCCGCCCACCGCGCCCGCTACGCCCAGATTGTCGGCAAGGGCGGGCATGTCAGCTTTGCCCTGACCTCGGAGGATGGTGCCCGTCTCAAGGCCATTGCCTTTCGCGCTGCCAGCACGCCGATCGGCGACGCCCTGTTGCGTGAGGCGGATACGCCGTTCCACTTCACCGGTTCGCTCTCGATCGACCACTATCAGGGCCGCGAGCAGGTGCAGTTCCGGCTGATCGACATGGCCACGCCACGGCGCTAGCACGCCACTGCGTTGGTAAAACTGCTGCTTGCATATCCATTTAGGCCGGCTAAACTGCTTTTTGGCAAACCCTGGAAAGCACTTCTCTTGGGCTCATGGGTGCACCGCCGACGCTTAAATTGAGGCGGCCGCCTGAGCGCCGCCGCGAAATCTAGCGACTTTTGGATAAAGCGGCCCGATGACAAAAAGCGCAGTAGAAAGCACCAATACCGGCGGTACGCCGTGGACCCGTTTTGCCTCCTGGGCGGTAGAGCAGATCGGCGTGAAGCTGGTTGGCAACCCCAGGCATGGATCGGTCACCGTCATCTTTCCCAATGGGCGGACGCGCACCCTGGGTGACTCCGCGACGGGCGAGCATTCCGTCCTGCGGCTCAGGAATTTCCGGGTCATCACCGAAGCCATGCGCCGTGGCACCGTCGGCTTTGCCTCGGCCTACATGAACGGCGATATCGAGGTCGATGACCTCACCGCCTTGTTCCGCTTCTACCTGCAAAATCGCGACACGTTCGAGCAGGCCAATCCCGGCTTCTTCCGCAAGGCGGCCGGCGACCTGCACTATCACCTGTCGCGTCGGAACACGCTCGAGGGCTCCAAGAAGAACATTGCCGAGCACTATGATCTCGGCAACGATTTCTACGGCCAGTGGCTGGACCCGTCGATGACCTATTCGTCGGCCGTCTTCACCTCGGGTGATCAGAGCCTCGAAGAGGCACAACTGACCAAATACCGCCGCGTCGCCGATATGGCCGGCATTACCGAAAGCTCGTCCGTGCTCGAGATCGGCTGCGGCTGGGGTGGCTTCGCCGAAACCGTCGCGCGCGATTACAAGGCCACGCTGCGCGGCATCACCCTATCGTCCGAACAGCTCAAGTTCGGCCAGGAACGGCTCGCCCGGCAGGGCCTGGACCAGTATGCGACCCTGGTCTTTGAGGACTATCGCCATACGGAAGGCCAGTTCGACCATATCGGTTCGATCGAGATGATCGAGGCTGTGGGCGAGGACAATTGGCCCAGCTATTTCCAGACCATCCACGACCGGCTCAAGCCAGGTGGCACCGCCGCCATTCAGGCCATCACCATTGATGAGGCTGACTTCGACGGCTATCGCAGTGGCCCCGACTTCATCCAGCGCTATATCTTCCCCGGTGGCATGCTGCTGACCAAGACGGTGATGCGCGAATTCGGCGAGAAATACGGCCTCGTGCTGGAAAATGTCGAAACCTTCCGCCTCAGCTATGCCAAGACCCTTCGCCTCTGGCGCGAGCGGTTCCTGGAACGCTGGCCCATGATCGCGCCCCTTGGCTATGACGAGGAATTCAAGCGCAAATGGGTCTACTACCTGAGCTATTGTGAGGCTGGTTTCGCCGAGGGTTCCATCGACGTCGGCATCTACCAGTACCGCAGGCCTGCCTAACAGGCCTGCAGGGCTTCCGGCATTTGCCAGATCGAGTAGAGCTCTGACGAAATAGAGCCGTCCGTTGCAGCTACCGTACTTCCACCAGGGCAACGCCCAGACGGCGCGATAGCGTGTCCCGCTTGGGCGGCACTCCATAGAAGCGGGCGTAATCACGGGAAAACTGGGCGGCGCTCTCGTAACCGACCGCGAAGGCCGCTCCGGTCACGTTGTCGCTTCCCGCATCCAGAAGTCGTCTCGCCTCCACCAGGCGCAGCTGCTTCTGATACTGGATCGGCGTCACCTTGGTCAGGGCCTTGAAGTGACGATGAAACGAGGTTTCGCTCATCCCCGCACTCTCGGCCAGATCCTTGATGCGTATCGGGGCGGCAAAGTCGCTGCGGAGCAGCGCCAGTGCGCGTTCGATGCGGTTTGAGGGACCATCAGGCCTTGCCAGCGCGCGCAGTTCCGAACCCGTTCCGCCCTTGAGGAGCCAGTAGCTCAACTCGCGCAGCAGGCCGGGATAGAGCACCGGCAGGGCCTCCGGATCGTCCAGCAGCCGTGCCAGCCGCACCAGGCAAGCCATGACCTCTGTGCTGACTGTGTGTACGGACAGGCCCGTGCTGAACGGCTCGGGCTCGGGACCGAGCAGGGCCGCGACTTCGCGCAATACTGCGATATCGAGTTCTATCGAGACGCCCAGGAAGGGCCTCTCGGTGCTTGCACGCGTGATGACGCCCTTGGCGAGCAGCGAGACACTCACGAGCAGGGCCTCACCCTCCTGGTAGTCCAGCACCTGTTCCCCCAGCCAGACCTGCTTGGCGCCTTGCACGACCACGCCGAGCGCGGGCCGATAGATGGCGTAATCGGGCAGTTTTTGCGCGTCGGTATAGCCGATCACCATCCCGGGAATCGGAGTTTCGAACACGCCGAACCGTTCGCCACGGCTTTCGACATAGCGCTTCAGCTCAGCTTTGAGCTTATCCAGCATGCGGCCTCGCAGGTTCAGCCATGCCTGACGCATTTGGTAGCATCTGGCAAGAAATTCGCACCCGGTGACAAGCAGTTTGCCGGGCTTGGAGGCAGTGTGCCGATCCCTCCAACAACCAGGCGGACCAGCACACATGTCCAGCAATCGGAAAATCGCGATCATCACCGGCGGCAGCCGCGGCCTCGGCCGCAACACGGTGCTGCACCTTGCCCGCCGTGGCATCGATGCCATCTTCACCTACCAGACGAGCGAAGCCGCGGCCCGGGCACTGGTCGACGAATGCGTCGCCCTTGGCGGCAAGGCCGTGGCCCTGCAATACGACGCCAATCATATCGCCGGGATCGATGCGTTCGCCGCGGCCATACAGGGTGCACTCGCCACTGGCTGGAACACCGACAGGTTCGATTTCCTCATCAACAATGCCGGGGCGCACGCGCCGGCGCCCCTTGGCGAAATCACCGAGGCCGACTTCGACCGGCTGTCCAATATCCACTTCAAGAGCGTGCTGTTCCTGACCCAGAAGCTCCTGCCCCTGCTCAATGACGGGGGGCGCATCGTCAATATTTCCACCAGCATGACCCGCCATGCCAATGCAGGCAGTGCGGCCTACGCCTCGATGAAGGGCGCCCTTGAAGTGCTGACCCGATTCATGGCCGTGGAACTCGGACCGCGGGGAATTTCCGTCAATGCCGTCGCGCCCGGGCCGATTGCCACCGATTTCTTTGGCGGCGCTGTGCGCGACATTCCCCAAGTGCAGGAATTTGTCACCGCCAACACCGCGCTCGGTCGGACCGGCGTGCCAGATGACATTGGTCCCTTCATCGCCTCGCTCCTCTCCGATGACAGCCGCTGGCTCAGCGGACAGCGACTCGAAGTCTCGGGCGGCATTTTTCTCTAGAGACCGGGGCGGAGCGTTCGCGCTTCGCCCTCTGCTCCCCGCTTCTGCACGATCATCGCGACCTCGGCGGTGTGATGGGCTCCCCATTGGCACAATGGGGCGAGCACCTGGGCCAGGCTTTCACCAAAGTCGGTCAGCTCGTATTCGACATGCGGCGGTACCGTCTGGAAGTCGATGCGGCGGATGACGCCATCGTCCGCCAGTTCCTTGAGGTGCTGGATCAGCATCTTCTCGCTCACATTCGTGACCAGCCGACGGAGCTGGCCCGTGCGCTTCGCCCCGCTGGCCAGGTGATAGACGATCAGCGGCTTCCACTTGCCCCCAAGGATGGCCAGCACGGCTTCGAGCCCACATTGAAACGTCGTCCCGGCCAATTTGATCTCCAGTTCGATACTTACAAAATAGTGGGTACTGGTCCGCAGGTTTGTTCTGTCCTAACCCGATTAGGCGGCGATGTCGACACGCAGGAGCGCACTGGCCCTGCGACTGCGACTCGCCACCATCAACGCAAGGACACACCATGACCAGGATCCTCGTCACCGGCGCCACCGGCCATATCGGCCGGCTGACCCTCCAGCATCTCCTCAAGCGCCTGCCCGCCGGTGATCTTGTCGGCCTCGCCCGCGATCCCGCCAGGGCGGCCGATCTTGCCGCCGCGGGCATTGAGATCCGGCAGGGCGACTACTTCGACCATGACGGCCTCCTGCGTGCGTTCGGAGGGATCGAGAAGCTGATGCTGGTCTCCGCCACGGCTTTCACCGACCGCAACACCCAGCATCAGAATGTCATCAGCGCCGCACGACAGGCCGGCGTCAGCCATATCGTCTACATGCCGATCATCCGAAAGACAGGATCCGCCTTTACCCTGCCACAGGTCACCGAGCAGGACATCTTCGTCGAGGAACAACTGCGGGCCTCGGGCCTGGCCTACACGCTGGTCGGGCATCCGCCATTTCTCGAGAGCATCGAGTTTTACCTCGGTGGCAACGCCCTGCAAACCGGTGTCCACGCGCCGGTCGGTGCTGGCAAGGCGGCCTTTGCGAGCCGCGATGATCTGGCAGCAGCGCATGCCATCGTGCTGACCCAGCCCGGCCATGAGAACAAGTCCTACGCGCTGCATGGCGAGCCGGCCGTGTCCCTGGCGGATATCGCGCAACTCCTGTCCGAGATCAGCGGCAAGCCAGTTCCCTTCGTCGCCGGGTCTGATCAGGACTATACCGCCCATCTCATGGCAGCGGGCCTGCCCGAGCCGGCCGCCGACTTTGCGCTCGCCTGGGTGCGTGGCGTCATCTCCGGCGAATGGGACGGCGGCTCAGGCGACCTGGAGAAACTCCTCGGCCGCAAGCCGACGAGTGCCACCGCATTTCTGCGGACCCGCTTTGCGGCACGTGACGCTTGAGCCACTCTTTCAGTGCAGACGGCGCAGCAACTCGGCGAAGGAGCCTTCGTGCTCGGGGCCGGCCGGCGCTATCGGCGCGTGCTGGGCGGGCGACCTGTTCTGTTGCAGCCGTGCCTCACGGGGGCTATAGCCGAACTCACGCTTGAAGGCCCGGCTGAAGTCACCCGGATCGTGGAAGTCGCGCTCCGCCGCTATTTCCACGATGGGGCGATTGTCGGTGCCGGCCGACAGCACCCGGTGCGCATCCAGCAACCGCCGGCTGCGGATGTAGTGCACCACCCCTCCGAGTTCCTCGAACAGCCTATAGAGGCGCGAACGGGAGGTACCAAGTTCGCGGCAGATCAGGTCCACGCCCAGGGCAGGGGACATCAAGTTGGCCTGCACGATCTCTCGCGCGCGCTCCAGCAGGGTGGCGTTGATCGGTGTCAGCGCCGCGGCAATCCGGTCCGGCGTTGGCGCAATGCAGGCGTCGATCATGGCGCGGGTTGCCGCCAGTACGCTGGGGATTTCATCGCTCCCGAGCCAGCGCAACTGCCGGTCGAGATTGACGAGGTAGGACGCCAGCAGGCGGCCGAGGCCGGAGGCGAGGACAGTCTCATCCGCAGCGTCGATCGCCGCCACGCGTTCCCGGCAGAAGTCGCGGGGGACAAAGATGCTCAGGCAGGTCGTTGCCACCATGGTGCCCTCCACCGGCATATGGAGGGATTTCACGAACAGCGAGCCCGGATCGACCACGCGTGCCCAATCGCTGCCGAAGGTATGAATGGCGCCGGTCTTGACGGCCGTGAAGCACCAATGGTCCAGGCTGCTGTTGCGGATATGAAGTGCATCGCGGTGGAACGCACCGGCAGGTATGTTCGAGCGCGTCAGGGCGATCCTGCCAAGGTCCCACGCCTTGATCTCGGCCGTGAAGCCGCCGTCGCTGCGCTCCGGTGCCACCGGTTCGACCACGGGGCGCACCATCTCGCGCCAGGCCTCGAACTGCAGTGATGCTGGAAGGTGGTGGTTGCTGTAGCGGTGCCGCGGCACAGGCTGCGGGCTCGACGCTACGGGTGGTGGCTCAGAAACGATCTCCGCATGGGACGCACTGAACAATGCCTCCTCCTCTGGAATGGTTACAACTGCTAAATCCCGCTACAGGCCGGCAACCGCTGGGTCACCGACCGATCTTGCTTGAACCATCCGGCCTCGTTGCCGGCATTTGTGTCGCTGACTGCCGCATCCTGCGGCTGGCCCCGCCAGGCCCCCGAGCCGTTTCATACCGGCCTTCACCCAAATTGCGGAGGCATAAAGCCAAGACCATAAGGTGACAGGGGCACCTTATTTGCAATTCGCTGCCGGGTGAATGGGCCCTGAGTACTCTTTGTTGGCAAATAATCCCAAATGTCCTCGCGATTTACACGGCCGGATGCGCGTGTTGCCGTCCGCCAACTGGCGGCACGGGATGCAGTGTGGCGGGACAGCCAGCCATTCATTAGGGCTCTGGCCAGGTTTATTGTCGCCTTGCGCGGTAGCGGGTGAGCGAAATTGGACATCCCTCCATGAGTGCTCGGTCGGCCCGCCAGGCTACGCGACAGTGCCGGATCTGGCGAAGAAGGCGTGGAGAGTTCAGTGCGGCCGGCGTTCTTGCTCGACTTTCTCGACCGCCATCTGGTCCGGTCCGGAATGGTGGTCGGAACGCTGCTGTTTTCCCTCTCGCTCACCCCATCGCTGCTGCCGCGCACGCCTCTGATCCAAGGCCTGCTGTCGGGCACCAGTTTCGCTGTCGGCTATGCCATCGGAGTGTCGCTGCAATGGGTCTGGGACTATACCGAACTGCGGTTCTCTCCTGGCCGGTATGGCCGGTGGCTCACGGCGCTGCTGGTGCTGGCCTGTGCCCTCATGGTGGTCTGGAGCCTCTATTGGACCGCCGATTGGCAGAACTCGGTGCGCCTGGCGATGGGTGCTTTGCCGGTGGACGGCAGCCACCCTTTCCTTGTGCTGCTCGTCGCTCTGCTCCCCGCCACGCTGCTTGTTCTGCTTGGCAGCCTATTGGTTCACAGCATACGCGTCCTGTCCCGGCGCATGCGGCGCTATCTGCCCGCCCGGGTGTCGCTGGTCCTGGGCCTGCTCATCGTCGGCATCGTCACCGCCACACTGTTCAACGGCGTGATCCTGCGCTCCGCACTGCGCGCGGCCGACAGCTTCTTCGAGCAGTTGGACCGCGTTGCCGGGCAGTTCGGCGTCCCGCCGGACAACCCGCTGCAGTCCGGCAGTGCGCAATCGCTCGTCGCCTGGAGCATGATCGGCCGCGACGGCCGCATCTATGTGGAGACCGGGCCTGACCAGCAGGGGATTGCGCAGGTCATTGGCCGGCCCGCCCGGCAACCTTTGCGGGTCTATGTCGGCCTGCGGTCCGCCCAGAGCACGGAAGCGCGAGCGCGCCTGGCGCTTGCCGAACTGCTGCGGGTCGGCGCCTTCGACCGCTCCATCCTCGTCGTCATCATGCCGGTGGGCACCGGATGGGTGGACCCGCCGGGCATCGACAGCCTCGAATTCCTCATGGCAGGGGATGTCGCCAGCGTCGCGCTGCAATATTCCTACCTGACCAGCCCCTTGTCGCTGCTGATCGAACCCGACTATGGCAGCGACGCCGCGCGTGCCCTGTTTTCCGCCGTCTATGAGCATTGGACCAGCCTGCCTCATGACGAGCGGCCCAAGCTCTATCTGAACGGGCTGAGTCTGGGTGCCTATAGTTCACAGGCCTCCGCCCAGTTGCCGGACCTGTTGGGCGATCCCCCACAGGGCGCCCTCTGGGTCGGCCCGCCGTTCACCAGCCCGATCTGGCACTGGGCCACGTCAAGGCGTGAGCAGGGCTCCCCCGCATGGCTGCCGCGCTTCGGCAATGGCTCGAGCATCCGCTTTGCCAATCACGGCGCGCAACTGGCGGAACCTGCCAGCCCTTGGGGGCCGATGCGGATCGCCTTCCTGCAATATCCCAGCGATCCCATCGTCTTCTTCGACTGGTCCATTCTCTACAGCGCCCCCGCCTGGATGGGCGCGGAGCGTGGTCCCGGCGTATCCTCTGCACTGACTTGGTATCCCGTGGTGACGCTGCTGCAGATCGGCATGGACATGGCACTCGCCCAGACGTCACCGCCCGGCTATGGCCATGTCTATGCGGCCCATGACTATATCGATGCCTGGCGAGCCCTGGTCGAGCCGCCCGGCTGGAATGATGCGGCCATAGCCGAGCTCAAGGCGAAAATTGCCACGCCCGCGGCGGACAAGCCATGACCAATCCTGGCAATTCCGTCTACTTAACGCGCCGCCGCCCTTGGCTGTGGAGCCTTGCGGCAGGACTGGGCTTTGCGCTGTCGGCCCTCGTTGCCGCGCCCATTGCGGGCATGCCTATCCGCTGGACGCCGTTGAGCGAATACGGCGACATCACCGCCATCACGATGTTCCTCGGCGTGCTGCTGGCCGGTTGGGCGCTCTGGTGGCTGCTGATGGCAAAGCGAGGAGGCAATTGGGTCCGTGGCGGCGTGACCGGGGTTCTGGTGGCGGTTTTCGCCTATCCCGTCGTGCTTTTGCTGGCCGAATTCCTGCAACGGGACTGGCCATCGCGATCAACGGCGGCATCGCTTGTGGAGCGGCTGGAGCATGTGCTGGTGGTGGCCGGCTTTGCCCTGCTGACCACCGGCTTTGCCGCTACGCTGGTGCTGGCCCTTGCGGGGGCGGCAATGGGTGCGGCGCAGGCCAGGCTGGGCGGCCAGTTGGGCTCGACGAGGCCTTATCACCGGCGCATCCTCTCGCTGCTGTTTGGGGGTGCAGGTCTTTTGGCGGCGGCAATCGTCATCTTTCTCATTGCCGCATTCGTCACCCTGTCACTGCTGCCCACCCAGCCCCTTGTCACCGCGCCTGCTCCCTCTCCGGCGCAGAACCATGCCGATGCGCTGGAGGCCTTCGCCCGCATTGCGGATGAGGAAGCGCAACTGCCGCTGCATCCGCGTTGCGGCTCGATGCTGCTGACCCATGGCGAGCAGGTGGCCCGGGTGGTGGTGTTCCTCCATGGCCTGACCAACTGCCCCGCCCAGGCCGATGAACTGGCGGCCAAGCTCCATGCCCAGGGCTACAATGTCCTGGTGCCCCGTCTGCCCGGACACGGCGAGGCCGATCCGCTCACCCTGGCGCTGGCCGGAGTAACCGCCGAGGACTTTGTCGACACCGCCCAGCGCTCGGCCGCGCTGGCCCATGGCTTGGGTGACGAGGTCATCATTGTGGGGCTGTCGGCCGGCGGCACGCTGGCGGTACACCAGGCCCAGCACGACCGGACGCTGGTCAATGCCATTCCCGTGGCACCGTTTCTTGCTCCAGGCATCGTGCCCGGTTGGGCAGCCCAGGCGGCGACCAACCTGCTGCTGCTGGCCCCCAACAGGATGGTCTGGTGGGATCCCCGTTCCCCCTATAGCTCACCGGAAATGGACTATGCCTATCCCCGTTTTGCCACCCACGCCCTGGCCGAGATCATGCGGCTGGGCCGCATCGCTGTCGCCGAGGCCCGGGCTGCCGCGCCCGCCGCGGCGCATGTCGGCTTTCTGCTGAACGAGGCCGATACGGCGGTCAACAACGGCCTGGCGCTTGACCTCGCAGCAGCATGGCGGGGGCAGGGCGGCGAGGTCACCCTGCAGGTCCTGCCCTATTCGGACGGGCTGCCGCATGACCTCATCGATCCACGACAGGCCGATGCCGCGGTCGACGTCATCTACCCGATCCTGATCGAGATGATATCGGACCGTTGAGATGGGGCGCTCTACGCCAGTGCTCTCGCCTTGATCTGGTTGAACTCGGCTTCTGAAATCGCCCCGGCGCGCAGCAGGGCATTCGCCTCGGAGATTTCGGTTGCTGGCGAGCGACCGGCAACTGTGCGGATATAGTGCTCCGCTTCCTCCTCGTGGCGGTTCAACTCGGCATTGCGCCGCTGGGCCATGCCGCCGCCCCGGACGATTATGTAGACCAGGGCCGTCAGCATTGGCAGCACCAGAAGTGCAATCGTCCAGATCGCCTTGGCGAAACCGCCCATTTGTGTGTCGCGAAAGATATCCGCGATGATCTGGAACAGCACCATGAGATACGAGATCAAGAAGAAGCTCCACAAGATCAGCCACAGGAAATCCCAGAAATTGGACAGCATTTTCGTCCTCGCACGCTAGATTGACCTGCAGCCATTTTGGGGCTGCACCATCAATATACGGCGCTGATGCCGCCATAGCCTTGGCATCAGGTCCGCTGACTGCGCGGATCGTCTCTATTTTGCTGATGCGACACGGCAGCTGTTCCGGCGGTACACCGGGGATACAGCTGAGACTTGCGGCCATGTTGCGAATGGGCCGGCCCCTCTACCATGGCTGCAAGTCGGGAGTGTGGGCGCCGGATATGATGAAGGCCGAAGTGCACCAAGCGGGCCGCGTTGCCCGGTACTTTCCCTGGACCCTGGCGGCAGGGCTGCTCTTCGCGTCGGCATCGCTGATCCTTGCCCCGGTGCTCGGTCTCGACATACGCGGCGTCTTCGACGGGCAGCCGGGCTCCGTGCGCGGGTCGACGCTGTTTGCCGGCGTGTTTACCTGCGGCTGGCTATGCTGGTGGCTGCTCATGCCCAATTGGCACAGGGTGTCGCTGCTTGGCGGTGCATGTTCCGGCATTCTCGTCGGCGCGCTGTCTTACCCGGCGGTGTTGGGACTGGCCGAGCTTTCGCGCGGCCTGTGGGACCTCGGGCAGCCGGTTCGGAGTGGGGGGGTCGACCGCGTCATCTGGCTCACCGGACTGAGCCTGATGACAACCGGCTTTCCCGCGGCCCTGGGAATGGCGGTGGTCGGGCTCGCCGGCGCGTGGGCATTGTGCGCCATTGCGCCGGAGCGAACCGTGTCGGCAACACGACCTGGGCCTTTTTGGCGCCGGCTGCGCTGGGTTGCCGTGGGTGTCGCCCTGTTCGTCGCTGCGGGCCTGACGGTCTCCTTCGTGATGTTGTCGATGCGGCCTGTTTCCGTCGACGGATTGAACGACCGGCCATCGCCGACCGTGCCGGCGCTTACCTACGAGCAGGGGCTGGCAGCGTTCGCCGTCGTCCTTGAAGCCGAGGCCGATCAGGCACTGCATGAGCGCTGCCCGTCACAATTGCTGACCCATGGTCAGAGGACCGAGGCGGTGGTGGTGTTCTTTCACGGCCTCACCAGTTGCCCGGCGCAGGGAGAGGAACTGGCGCGCGCTGTGTTCGCACTGGGCTACAACGTTTACCTGCCGCGCATGTTCGGGCACGGCAAGGCCGATCCCTATACGCTTGTCCTCGCCGATCTGACGGCCGAGCACCTGGTCGATCTCGCCAACGAGTCGACGGACCTGGCCCAGGGGCTCGGCGATGAGGTGATCGTTGTCGGACTCTCGGCCGGCGGCGCCATTGTCACCTGGATCGCGCAGAACCGGAGCGACGTCGATCATGCCATTCCGGTGTCGCCCTTTCTCGGCCCCTTCGTCGTGCCGCCCTGGGCGACCCGCGCGGCGACCAATCTACTGCTTGGCCTCCCTAACCTGATCTTCTGGATCAGTCCCTTGGCGCCCGTTACGGCACCGGAAACCGACTACGCCTTTCCACGCCCCTCCACCCATACGCTGGCGCAGGTGATGCGGTTGGGACAGTCCGTACTGGCCGACGCCCACGTGGCGCCGCCTGCCGTGGACAATGTTTCCGTCCTGCTCAACGACGCCGATGTCGCCGTGAACAACCGCGTCACCGCAGGCCTGGTCGACCTGTGGCGCAGTCATGACCGGGCAGTCACGGTTCGCGCGCTGGAATATTCCAACCACCTGCCACACGACCTGATCAGTCCGCACGAGATCTTCGGTGATACCGACCTGGTCTATTCGCTGCTGGCCGGCATGATCCGGGGCGAGGAACCATGACAGACGCTGCCGGCGACACCCGCTCCCCGCTGGAGGTCATGGTGACAGGCGTGCTCACGCGCATCCGCGCGATTGCCGAGGATCCCGCGGGTCGGCTGACCTGCAATGGGCTGATCGAGATCGTCGGACCGGACTCCCACATCCTGGCGATCCTGGTCTTCTCCGTGCTCAACCTGCTGCCCGGCCCGCCCGGCTACAGCGTGGTCATCGGCCTCGCCATCATGGCATTTGCTGTCATGATGTTGATCGGCAAGCCGTTGCGGCTCTGGCCTTTCGTGGGTGAGCGTCGGATTCCACTGGCCATCCTGGTCAGGATGCTGGAATTCTTCGTCGGCTTCACCCGGTTCATCTCGCGATTTTCCAGGCCCCGGCTAGCGGTGCTATCCGCTCCCGGGCTGCTGCCACTCATCGCCATCCTGGCCTTCATCTTCGGAATGGCCATGCTGGTGCCGATCCCCTTCACCAATACGCTGCCCTCGTTCGGCCTCGCCATTGTCTGCGTCGGTATGCTCAATCGCGACGGCGCCGCGGTGCTGGTCGGTCTGGCCGCGGCGCTGATCGGCGTGGTCCTGCTGGTTCTGGTGCTCTGGGTCCTCATCGCGGTGACCATGCTGGTGTCGGAAGTGATCCAGCAGGAGCTCTAGCGAACCCTCCGGTCCAGCATTCCCGTCCCGCTATCGCACCCGCACCGACGACACGTTCTGCTGCAGCATGAAGTTGAGCACCGGCACGTCCCGGGTGAACGTGCTGCAATTGCGGAAATTGCGCTCCGTGCAGACCTCGACGGTGATCCGGCGGCCCTGGACCGCGATAGAGCTGATGCGGTTCTCCCAGCGGCCAAGGCTGCGATCGCTCTCGCCCTGCCGCAGGCAGAAGCTGCGCCCGCGAAACTGCACGTTCTCGTAGAAGCAGGCGCGCCCCAAGCCAATGTCGATGTTCCAGTTCGGCCCGCCCGGACGGTTGCCTCCCGGACCGCCGCTCGCAATCACCGGCCGCAGGAAGGACTGCGAAATCCAGCCGCGGTCGCGACCGAAATCGACCAGGCACCAGCCGCCACTGCACCGGCTGACCTGGACCTGCTCCCCAGCGCGTACGACAGTGACGACCTGCTCGTTCGTGCTGGGTCCGAACCGCATGTTGACATTGGTCGTGGCGACGGCCGGCCCGGAGCTCATCTGCGCCGTGGCGCCGGAAACCGCACCGAAATAGGCGATCACGATAGCCAGCAGGATGCGTCGAACTGTCTTGATGTCAGGCATCTTCAACTCCATTGCGCTGCGCCCCGGCCCTGGCCTGCACTATATCGGGGCAGGGCAGGTGGCACATTCGCCAGGATTCCCCGGCATGTGCCCGCGGTCCCAATCCGCCTTCAGGCGGCCGCCCGCCGCCGCCATACGCCCACCAGCAGGCTGGCGGCGAAGACAATCATCAGGATCGCGACGAACTGCGCGATGACGATGGCGCCACCGACCGGCAGCATGACCAGCGCCAGCCCGAACAGTGCATAGGCGCCGCCGCTTACCAGCAGTGGCCAGACTTCCGACATGGCCTTGCGCCGGGGCAGCAGCATGCCGCAGATTTCGAGCAGCCCGACGATGATGGCCTGCACGCCGACCAGGATGCGGAGCGTGGAAATCGAGATCGTGGGCGTCAGCCAGGGACTGAGCAGCACGAGCAGTCCCGCCAGCACGGCCATTGCGCAGCGCACGACCCCCACCCAGAAAGTGAGATCCCGCGGCCCCGACAGGCGCAGCGACGCCATGTTGAGGATGCCGTCGAGGATCAGGATGCCGCCACCGACAAAGATCAGCAGGCGCAGCGCCTCGAGCGGGTAGGCGAGGGCAAAGAGCCCCGCGATGATCAGCATCACGCCGCGAATGGCGGTGAAGGTGGTGGCCAGCCCTGCTGTGGATGATGCCATGGCACTATGTCCTTTCGATTGGGGTCCCCGCGGCCGCGACCGGCACCGCCGCCGGATCGAGACGTGCGATCCTGAAGCCGGTGAAGCCATAGAGAATGGTCAGGAGGGGGCTTGCGATGTTGAAGAAGCAGAATGGCAGGTAGAGCAGCGTCGGCACGCCCAGCACCGCGGCCATGTAGGCGCCGCACGAATTCCACGGCACCAGTGGCGAGGTGACGGTCCCCGCATCGGAGACGGCGCGCGACAGGTTCGTGCTGGCGAGCCCACGGCTGTGGAATTCGGCGCTGAACAGGCGGGCCGGCAGGACCAGGGCGACATACTGGTCCCCCGCCACGATGTTGAGGCCCAACCCGGTGCTTGCCACGGTCGCAATCAACTGCCCGGTGCTGCGGGCCCGCAGCAGGACCGGGGTCATCAGCTTGGCAAGCAGGCCGAATTCATCGAGCAGTGTTCCCAACACCAACGCTCCGATGATGAGCCAGACGGTCAGCAGCATGCTGGACATGCCGCCGCGCGAGATCAGTTCTCGACCACGGCAACGCCGGAATCGGCTCGGTATCCCGTGGCAATCGCCAGCCAGGTGGCCTTTATGGCGCCGATCCAGCCAGGCAGGTCCGGCGCATTGGCAAAGCTCTGCACGACGCCGGGCTGGAGCAGTGCGGCCATTGCCCCGGCCAGCAGGGCCGAGCCCGCGATGGCAAGCGACGGCGGCACCCTCAGGATCGACAGGGAAACGAGGAACACCAGCGGCAGCAGGTTGAGCGGGGTGATCCAGAATAATTCGCTCAGCGAGGAGAGCTCGGTGACGATGACGAGGTCACTGGCGCCGCTGGAGCCGTCGAACACCCCGATCAATGCGAGGCCGGCTACGGCGATGACGGCTGCCGGGATCGAGGTCGCCATCTGCGCGCGGAGATGGGTATAGAGCTCGCTGTCGGTGAGCTGGGCAGCCAGGATTGTCGTTTCGGACAAGGGCGAGAGCTTGTCCTCGACATAGGCGCCGGAAACCACGGCCCCTGCTGCGATAGCCGGCGACAATCCAAGCAGCGACGCGAGTCCGACCAGGCCGACGCCGATCGTCCCCGCCGTGGTCCATGAACTGCCAAGGCCCAGCGATATGGCCGCGCAGATCAGCGCAGTCGCCATGTAGAACACTTCCGCGTCAATGAACTGGAGACCGTAATAGACCATGGTCGGGATGGTGCCGGACATGTTCCAGGTGCCGATCAGGGCGCCCACCGCGAACAGGATGAAGATTGCGCTGACCACGGACGACACGCCTTTGCGGCCCGCCGTGGCTATGTCGTCCCAGGAATGCCCGTTCTTGAGTAGGATCAGCGCGGTTGCCATGGCGGTAAACATCATCGCCGCCTGCAGCGGGCCGGTAGTCGCCTCGAGTTCGAACAGCGCTATGGCGCCGCCGACCAGCCCCGCCAGCACCACCAATGGGGCCACGGCATCGAGATAGGATGGGGCTCGCGGCGCCGGACGGCTTGGCGTTGACATCCTCTCCCTCCTGTCTGGCACGGCTCAGTCCATCTTGGTCAGTGCTCGACGGGGTCGCGAATGATCGGGCAGGTCATGCAATGTCCGCCGCCGCGACCACGGCCCAGTTCGGCGCCGACAATGCTGATGACCTCGATGCCCTGCTTGCGCAGCAGCGTGTTGGTGTAGGTATTGCGGTCATAGGCATAGACGACACCGGGGGCGGCGCAGACCAGATTGGCGCCGCTGTCCCACTGGGTGCGCTCGCGCATATAGGCGGTGCCGCCGGTTTCGACGACGCGCAGCGTCTTGTAGCCCAGTGCCTGCCCGACCACGTCGACGAAGCTGCCTTCGTCGCGGTGCAGCTCGATGCCGCTGGCATTGTCGGCAGGACGGAAGGAGAAGGCTTCGATCTTGTCGACGATATCGGGATAGAGCAGCACGCAATCGCGGTCGGCGAAGGTGAAGACCGTGTCGAGGTGCATTGCCGCGCGCAGCTTGGGCATGGCGGCGACGATGACGCGCTCGGCGGCACCCTTCCGGAACAGCTCGGCCGCCAGCTGGCTGATGGCCTGGCGCGAGGTGCGCTCGCTCATGCCGATCAGCACATTGCCCTTGCCGATTGGCATCACGTCGCCACCTTCGAGCGTCGCCATGCCATGGTCGCGCAGCGGATCGCCATACCAGACATTCACCTCGCCGGCGAAATCCGGGTGGAACTGGTAGATGGCGGCCATGAGGATGGTCTCCTCGTGCCGCGCCGGCCAGAACAGGGAGTTGAGCGTCACGCCGCCATAGATCCAGCAGGTGGTATCGCGGGTGTAGAGCGTGTTGGGCAGCGGCGGCAGCAGGTATTCGGTGACGCCCGCGGCATCCTTCACCAGGCGCAGCATGTCGCCGCCATGGGTCTCGGGAAATTCCTCGGTGGAGAGGCCGCCGATCAGCGTTTCCGCCAGCTCGCGCGCGGAAAGACCCTCCAGATAGGAACGGATTTCATCGACCAGTCCGAGGCCGACCTGGTCGGCGACCACCTGGTTGTCGAGGATCCACTTCTTGGCCTCGGGAATGGCCACCGTCTCGGCCAGCAGGTTGTGCATCTCGACCACCTCGATGCCGCGGTCGCGCATCTTGGTGATGAAGTCGAAATGGTCGCGCTTGGCGTTCTCCACCCACAGCACGTCGTCGAACAGCAGGTCGTCGCAATTGGAGGGCGTCAGGCGCTGGTGGGCCCGACCCGGCGCACAGACCAGGACCTTGCGCAGGGTGCCAACTTCCGAATGAACGCCGAAGACTGTGCTGGCCGTCATGGTAGTCCTCCTAGAGCTGGATATAGCCGGTGGCGAGCATGATGACGCCGGCGACGCATCCCGCGGCCGCGACGGCGAAGACGCCCCACTCGGCCGGGGTGAAGAGCAGCTTTCTTTGTTCCCGACGCGCCCAGACATAGAGCAGCGTGCCGGGCACGAAGAGGACGCAGACCAGCGCGACGAATTGCAGGCCGGCGGCGACGAACATGAAAAGGGTGTAGATGACGGCGATCCAGGCAAAGACCTGGTCGCGGCCGCGCTCGTGCGGCGTATCCTCGTAGCCCCGGCCGCTGCGCGCCAGCAGCACGCCATAGCCAGCCACCAGCAGATAGGGCAGCAGCGCCGTGACGCTGGTCATGTCCAGCATGAAGTTGAACGCGTCGGCCGACCAGTAGGTCGAGATGATGAACAGCGAGACCACGATATTTGTGGCCCACAGCGCATTGGCCGGAACCTTATTGGCATTCTGGGCGGCGAAGAGCCGGGGCATGTCGTCGGACTTGGCGGCCGCGAACATGACTTCGGCGCAGATCAGCGACCAGGCGAGATAGGCGCCCAGCACCGAGATCAATACGCCGAGCGAAATGAACACCGCACCCCAGGGCCCGACGACCGCTTCGAGCGCGCCGGCCAGCGATGGCTGCTGGAGACCGGCAACGCCTGCGCGCGGCATGTTGGCGAAGGGCAGCAGCGTGATGGCGACCATGAGGCCGGTGACGGCGACGAAGCCCAGGATCGTCGCCCTGCCCACGTCGGAACGCTCCTTGGCGAAGCGCGAATAGACGCTGGCGCCCTCTATGCCGAGGAAGACGAAGACCGTGATCAGCATGGTGTCGCGCACCTGGTTGACCAGGCTCTTCTCCGGCATGTCGAGGCCGCCGAAGAAGTTCTCCGAAAACTGCTGGTAGTTGAAGGCGAAGACCATGACGAGGATCGTGACGATCAACGGCACGATCTTGGCCACGGTGACGACCATGTTGATGAAGGTCGCCTGTTCGACGCCCCGCAGGATCAGGTAGTGGAAGGTCCAGATGCCCACCAGCGACACGACGATGGCCACGGCGGTGCTGCCATCGCCGAACAGGTCCGGGAAGAACCGGCCCAGCGTGGAGCCGATCAGCACCCAGTAGAAGACATTGCCCAGGCAACTGCCCAGCCAGTAGCCGAAGGCCGAGAGAAAGCCCATATAGTCGCCGAAACCGGCCTTGGCATAGGCGAAGACGCCGGAATCGATATCGGGGCGCTTTTCGGCGAGGGCCTGGAAGACGCGTGCCAGCATATACATGCCGGTGCCGGCAATGGCCCAGGCGATGATGGCCCCGAACGGGCCGGTGGCGGTGCCGAAGCGACCCGGCAGGTTGAAAATCCCCGCCCCCACCATCGAACCGACGACCATGGCGGTCAGACTGAACAGCGACAGCTTCTGCCCGTTTGCCGAACTCATAGTCACCCGCCCGTTCCGCCGGAAAGACCATTGTTTACGTGCAGTTGACGTTACCGGTAGGCGCCCCGGCAAGACAGAGTTGGGCGTCCACAAACCATGCCGATCATCCCAACATTGCCGATCGGAACACCCAGGGAAATGCAGTAGCTGAAGTGGAGCCCGTTTCCCCGGGCCGGAGCCGGCTATGTCCAGGCACCGGGGCGCGGGAGGTCGCGTGGTCTCAGAACGCGCCGCTCAGCCCCGTCGGCGAAAGCTCAGAAGACCCGATGGACCAGGGAGGGACGATGCCGTCCCTCCCTTCTTGTTCATGTCAGACAGCGATCTTGCCACCGCCCTGCTTCGTGATGGCCACCACGGATGGGCGCACAGGCATATCCGGGTTGAAGTCCGGCCAGCGGGTGGACAGATCTTCATAGTAGGATACGCGACCGAAACCTTCCCAGTCGTCACCGCCATCGGCGGGATGCTGGACTGCTACGAATGCGGTCTCGTCATCCGGGGTGAAAAGAGGGCCGCACAGCTCGGCACCCACCGGCACCCGGAAAAAGAGCTTCGAGGTGTTTCGGGCATCACCTTCGGTATCAACAGCCCAGAGACCATCCGTACGACCAGTATCAGACGGATTGTTGCCGTCCGTGGAGACCCACAAGCGACCCATGGTGTCCACAGCACAGTTGTCCGGCATGCCGAACCAGCCGTTCTCAGTGGTTGCGCTGGAGAAGGTCGCGCCCACTTCAGCGATGGACGGATCGCCGCATTTGAGCATCACTTCCCACTTGCCACTGGTTGCCGAGAAGTCGCCATCTGCTTCGGCGATCTCGATGATGTGGCCGAACGCATTGTCGGCCCGCGGGTTTGCAGCATCTTCCTGGCCGGGCTCACGACGAGTGTTGTTGGTCAAGATCACGTAGACCCTGCCGTTGGTCCCATTAGGCTGGATGTCCTCGGGCCGGTCCATCTTGGTGGCGCCGAGGAGATCAGCGGCACGCCGGGTCTCGATGACGACATCAGCCTGCGACTGGAAGCCGTTCGCTTCCGTCAGCGGGCCTTCGCCGTGAAGGAGTGGTAACCATTCCATGGTGCCGTCCTCGGCGAACTTGGCAACATAGAGCGTGCCTTCATCGAGCAGATCCATGTTGGCGGCGCGATCGTCCGGGTTGAAGGTTCCGGCGGTCACGAACTTGTAGACGTAGTCGAAGCGCTCGTCGTCGCCGAGGTAGAAGACAACCTTGCCATCCTTGTTGACGATGGACTCGGCGCCTTCGTGCTTGAAGCGTCCCAGCGCTGTACGCTTCTTGGGGACGGAGTTGGGGTTCATGGCGTCGACCTCGACAATATAGCCGAAGCGGTTCGGCTCGTTCGGTTCCTTGCTCACGTCGAAGCGCTCATAGAAGTTGGCCCATTCGTAGGAGCCTTCGGGAATGCCAAGCCGCTCGTAGTTGGCGGCTTCGGGATGATCGCTGGCCAGCTCGCCAGCGAAATAGCCGTGAATATTTTCCTCGGCCATGATGTAGGTGCCCCAGGGCGTGACGCCCCCGGCGCAGTTGTTGATGGTCCCAAACACCTTGGTGCCGGAGGGGTCGGCATTGGTCTGCAGGCGCTCGTGGCCTGCCGCAGGACCTGTCAGCTCCATCTCGGTGTTGACCGTGATGCGGCGATTCAAGGCGCCTTGCTTGACCACCTGCCACTTACCGTCGATCTTGCGGATTTCGACGATCGTGCCGCCGTGAGCGGCCATCTCGATATCAACCTGTTCCCTGGTCAGGGAGTTCATCGTCAGCTCACCTTCAACGATGGTGACGAGCCCTGGGAACATCAGGTGAGGATTGGTGTACTCGTGGTTGACGACGAGCAGGCCATGCTCTGACGACCCCTCGAGCGGGATATAGCCAACATAGTCGTTGTTGTAGCCGAACTGGCGCTCCTGGGCCGCCGCAGTCTGCTGGGTCGGGTCAAATTCGGGCGCGTCGGGGAAAAGGCCGTCGCCCCAGCGCAGCAGAATATCTGCATCATAGCCTTCTGCAACGTGATGGGTTTCGTCGATGCCGGCTTCAACTTCGGTGAACGAGAAGGCGGAGGTGCCGTCCTGGGCGCGCACCGGACGGGCGCTCAACAAGGCCAGCGGGCTAACCGTAGCGGCAATCGCCGATACGGCAAGCGAGCCGGCAAGAAAGCCGCGGCGCGAGAAGCGCGCGCTGATCAGCTCGCCCATAGTAGCATTGTTGGTCGTATTGCGCGGCTCGGCATCGGCAGCCTCAAGCTGCGACGTCTTGAAAATTGGTGTTTGGTCGTTCATCGGAATTGCCCCTTCAACAGCAATGGCGAGTGCTTCAGTCTGGAAGCATTCTCAGGTGTAAGGATGCTGTTTGAAGGTTGCATGACAGCTGGACGTTAGCGCCCTTTAGGGGGCAAACTTTCCGCCTGAGGCGAAATCATCCTGAGCTGCTGCCGGTTTTGAGGACACGGAGTTAGGGCGTTTTTTGGAACTGGAGAGT
>JADKLW010000124.1_pt1 | contig 28828 bp, 30 predicted proteins | sample 8641881 | NCBI WGS metagenome assembly JADKLW01 (sample SAMN16272185, study PRJNA661076) | feces metagenome | isolation source: fecal sample from diarrhoea affected cattle B | host: Bos taurus | place: South Africa: Lokaleng Village, Mahikeng | collected 2019-09 | reverse complement strand
GCTGAGGAAGCGTCGGGGCAAGCGGACATAACCGTTACCGGTCTTTCTCTGCCCGAGGCCGATGATGCTTATAGTACAGTCGTGATTACGCTGGATGAGAATGTACGCGTTGAAAATGCCCTGCGTGATATACCGGGCCTTCAACAGTTCCGGCGGTCGGATGCACGAACGGCTAATCCAACCAGTCAGGGAATCACGCTGCGCGGTCTGGGCGGTAATGCATCATCCCGCGCGGTCCTGTTGCTGGACGGAGTGCCGCAAGCCGACCCGTTTGGCGGCTGGGTCGCATGGCCGGGCTATGATGCATTGGCGCTCGGTTCCGCTCGTATAACGCGCGGCGGGGGTAGCGGTGTGGAAGGGTCCGGAGCGATTGCGGGCAGCGTTGAACTATTCAGCCAGGATGTCGGCAATCTGATTGAACTGGGTGCAGCTTATGGTAGCCGTGACAGCGTCGAAGCGGACCTGCTATTTGGACGCAAATTAGGGCAGGGACAGCTTACCATCTCTGCCAATTATGCGCGTGGTGACGGTTTTATTCCCATTATCAAGAGCCAGCGCGGCGCAGTGGATCGCCCGTCGGAATATGAACAGGCCGGGGTGGCAGTGCGTTATGCCGTGCCGCTGAATGAGGATACGGAATTACAGGCCAATGTCCGCGCATTCACCGATGATCGGGAACGCGGCTTTGCCTTTAGCGAGAACCATAATGATGGCGCCGATGCCAGCATCCGGTTAGTAAACCGTGCCTCGGACTGGCAATGGTCTGCTTTGGCCTATGTCCAGATCCGCAATTTCGATGTCAGCTTTGGCGGCGTTGCGGATGACCGCAACAGTGTGAGCCGGGTATTCGAGCAGTTTGATGTTCCTTCCACCGGCCTTGGCGCACGGTTTGAAGTGCGGCCTCCGGTGGGGGAAAATGTCGAGCTTCGGATTGGCGGAGACTGGCGGCGAACAGTAGGGGAAACGAAAGAAAATTACTTCTTTGCCGATAATGACACCCCTCGACGTAGCCGCAATGCCGGTGGCTCAACGGCGACCTATGGCGCTTTTGTCGAAGCGAGTGTGCAGGCTGGTGAAAGACTCACGCTAACAGGTGGCGGACGTCTGGATTACTGGACCATAAATGACGGATTATTGCGCGAGATCGAGCTTATCGATCCTTTCCCCGGCTCCGTGAGAACGGATGAGAAATTTGATGATCGTGACGGCACCGAATTTACCGCGCGCGGCGGCTTTGCTTACGATGCGTCTAGCCAGCTTACAGTGCGCGGGGCGGCTTATCTCGGCTGGCGCTTGCCAACATTGAACGAATTGTTCCGGCCATTTCGCGTCGGTGACGACGCAACTGCGGCTAACGCTTTGCTGGAACCGGAACGGGTGAAGGGTGCGGAACTCGGACTGGACTGGAAGAGCGATGCTGTTTCCGTCGGAATTACCGCCTTTTATAACAAACTGGATGATGCCGTTGCCAATGTGACACTTGCCACCGGGCCAGGCACTTTCCCGGGTGTTGGATTTGTCGCCCCGGGTGCGACCTATAGTCAAAGACAGAATCTTGACTCCATTGAGTCCAAAGGCATCGAAATTGATACGGAGTTTGACCTCAGCCATCTTGTCAAAAACCTGTCTGCCAGAGCGGCATACGCGTATGTCGATGCCAAGGTAAACGGATCCGGTGACGCCGCTGCAGTTGACGGTTTGCGTCCGGCGCAGATACCGGAGCATAATGTTTCTGCCGGGTTACGCTGGAATCTGGAAAACGGAACAGGCGCTTCTTTATCCATGCGCTATACAAGCAGCCAGTTTGAAGATGACCAGAATGTCATGCAACTGGATGACGCGCTTATCGTTGATGGCGCTGTAGCTTTCGCAGTGAACGACCGGCTGTTGATCGAAGGGCGGGTTGAAAACCTGTTCGATGCGCGCGTAGAGGCAGCAATTAGTAACACTAATATTATCGAGCGAACATTCCCGAGAACGTTTTGGATTGGACTCCGCTCCAAAATTGAATAGACATTTCCTATGGCCAGAAAACTCGACGATTTCCTACCCTATCAGATGTCCACTACATCCAATGCAGTGAGCGATCTGATTTCTAATGATTACAAAAGTAAATTTGGTCTGAAAATACCGGAATGGCGCGTGATGGCTGTTCTGGGTAGCCGCGGGGTTTCTACCCAGCGAGAGCTGGTTGAAGCTACGTTGATGGATAAGGTGACGGTCAACCGCGCCGTAAAAACTCTGGCGGACAGAGCTCTGTTAGACAGAAGTCCCAATAATGCCGATGGCCGTTCTCACCATATAATGCTCAGCCAAACCGGCGAAGAGCTTTATGACCAGATCATGCCGGCGGCGGAAATTATGGAACAGAAAGTCATGTTGGTCCTGTCAGATGAAGAGAAGCAGAACCTCTCCGCCATGCTGGCAAAAATCAAACAATCTGCGGATGATATCGCCAACGGCTAATCAACTTTAACAGCCGTTTACGTCAGCATCGAGTCCGAGATCGAGCAAGCCGCAGGGCCAAGGATCACGATAAACAGCGTTGGCAGAATGAACATGATCAGTGGGACTGTCATGATCGCTGGGAGCCGTGCTGCTTTTTCTTCGGCGCGCATCATCCGATCATTGCGGAACTCGGCCGACAATACACGTAGCGCAGAAGCGAGCGGGGTGCCGTATTTTTCGGTTTGGATCATTGTTGTAACCACGCCTTTGACATGTTCCAACGCCACGCGATAAGCCAGATTCTCAAAAGCCTGACGCCGTTCGGTCAGAAAGCCCAATTCGATTGAAGTCAGTGAAAATTCATCGGCCAGTTCGGGATAAGCATCGCCAAGTTCTCTCGCAACACGGGCAAAAGCGCTATCAACCGTAAGGCCCGCTTCCGCACAAATCACCAGCAGGTCAATCGCATCGGGAAGACCTTTGCGAACGAGGTCTGTCCGCTTGGTAATCAGGTTATTCAGATAAATGTCAGCGGCTTTATAACCAATGATAGTAGCGCCAGCAAAAGCACAAAACCTCTTGAGCGGGGACCAGTCGGGGAAATAATCAAAGCCATATATAAGCAGCGCGGTTCCGCCGCCCAGGATGATGGGAAGGACCAGACGGCTGAAAATAACAGCATAAGCCCAGTCTTTCGACCTGATCCCGGCCTGAGCCAGCTTCTGCTGGGATTCCTTTAACTGGTCGTCCTGCAGAACTTTAAGGGATGACAACATACCGCGCATACGGTCGGTTGCATCGTTTTGCTGGACCAGCTTAGCGCGCTTTTTGGTAGTGGATGCGGAAATACCAGCCTTCAACTGTTCCCGCCGGGCGTTCAACGACTTAACTCGCTTTGCCATAGGATCACGGACAGTTACAGCCGTATAGATAGCAAAGACAGCGGCCAGCGTTGCTACGGCAGCCAGAATGGTTGCCACCCAGAGGACATCTATTCCCAGTAAAGTTGGACCGCTCTCGGGCATTGCCTTACACCTTCCTCCTAGATCTCAAAGTTGACCATTTTGGCCATGATAAACACGCCGATGCTCATCCATGTTAACCCGCCAAGCCCCGCTATGATCAAACGATCTTCAGAGAAAAACCCTGCAAGATATGTGGGGTTGACCGTGTAGACCAATCCGAAAACGATGAACGGCAGCGAGCCGACTATATAAGCAGATGCCTTGGATTCAGAGGACATCGCCTTGATTTTCAGTTTCATCTGGCTGCGTTTGCGGAGCACATCGGCAAGATTGGCCAATGTCTCGGCAAGGTTGCCACCGGTTTCGCGCTGGATTGCAAGCGTGATGCAGAAAAATTTGAATTCCGGGGTATCAAGCCGTTTTGCACTTTCGCCTAGAGCATCTTCCATTGTCCGGCCGATCTTGATCCGGTCAACAACCTTGGAAAACTCCTCCCCAACCGGGCCGCTCACTTCCCTTGCAACAACGCCGATTGTTTCCGTCACGGGCAGACCGGAACGAAGGCCACGAACCAGCAGTTCGATAGCATCAGGGAAAGAGGCGGTAAATTTGTTCACCCGCTTGTTGATGAGAAAGCCCACTGCCATGTGCGGAAAGCCAAAGCCGATGGCTGTGCCGGCGAATATGCACAAAAGAAGCGGTGCTCCCTTTATGAGCAAGGCTAAAGAAACAAGCGCGAACAAGCCGCCGCAAACATAGAAATATTGCGAAATCGACCATGTCCGGCCTGTGCGGTCCAGACGGATGGCAAGAGTGTCGAGCCTTGATTGATTGGCGCCGGCGGGACGATGATTTTTCTTGCGAGCGCTGACGGCTTTTTTCATCTGGGCTTCCATCTTGGCATTGGTGCTTTCCGAATGACGGAAACGCACTTTATCCAGACGCTTTGCCTTTGCCGCTGATCCGGAGGGACCAGCAAAAGCAAACAGAATGAGCAGCAGGAAAGTCAGCACTCCGCCGCCAAGCATGGCAATCTGCATCATGTCCATTATGAGCATCCTCGCATATCAGAAAGAAAGAGTCGCGGAACCTGCATCACGATTTGACTGTCTCGTTCTCTTTCTTTTTCTTTGGCGACAAAAGTGATTTCATCCCGCCGAATTTATCCATCAGACTGGGTTTTGCGCTCGCCTCTTCATCGTCATCATCAGCCTCGACCGTGCCGAGAATATGTTCCGAAAGAGCGATGATCTTGCTTGTCGCCTTGCTTGATTTAGCGGCTTCAACAAATGCCTGGCCCAGTTTGGCAGCATGAGCAGCCGCTTTCGGGTCCGCCGGAATCATGATGTCGATCTTGCGTTCAATGGAGTTTTCAAAGTCCTGGCGTGTGATTTCCAGTCCGCCTGACAGCACCTTGTTAGCAACCACAATGACTTTGCTTTGCGCGGCGTTAGATTTAAGCCATGACAGCAGGCGAATAGCGTCGCGTGCGGATGCCAGTGTCAGTTCGGTGACGATCACAGTTGCGTTCACATCAGCCAATAGATGTGGATAGCTGATCAGCATTTCGCGCGGCAAATCGATGACAGTGCATTCAAATGCGGCGCGGAACTCTTCCTGTAACTGAAAAAATGCTGTGCCGTCCGTCATCATTGGCGAATTGATCGGGGCTTCGGCAGATAAAAGGGAAAGCTTGTCGTTCGCCTTTATCATCGCACGCTCGATGAACAGTCCATCGATCCGGCTAGGGTTGTCGATGGCGTCGATCAATCCTCGTCCGGGTTCAAGATCAAGCGAGAGCGCACCCGTGCCGAAATGGACATCAAGGTCAAGAAGGGCAGTAAGACGGCCTTTTTCATTGCTTAACAGCCATGCCAATGATGTTGCGACAGTCGATGCGCCTACGCCGCCTCTTGTTCCGATAACAGCGGTCGAAACATGCGGTTTCTCGCTGAGATGTTCTTCCATTTTTGGGGCATTGAGTGTGGCTTGTGCGTGACTCAATACGTCGCGCAATTGTTCGGGGCTGAAAGGTTTCAACAGATAGTCCTGAAGCCCGCTGATAATCAGGTCGCGATACAGGCGCACGTCATTGACCTGTCCCATAGCGATAACCACGGTGCCCGGTTCGCATACTTCGGCCAGTGAGTTGATATCGTTCAGTGGATCACCTGATTCGGACAGGTCGACGATCAAGATATTGGGGCTCGCTGTAACCGACAGCGATTGCACTGCGTTGCGTAGTCCGCCTTTATGACACTTATCGGTCGGCCAGCCCATTTCTTCTATGACCGGGCGGATCAGATCCAGCGTGTCCTCGTCGCAAACAAAAGCAGAGAATGGATCACGTCCGTTTGCAGAACCGGGCTTCCAGGGAGCGTTCATTTTATTTCTCCAGCTTGCTTGGCTTTGTCACGATAGGCACGGATAGCTTTTGATGCTTCGGCCTGGTCTTCTCCGTTGCGGGATTGGCCGCGAACGAGATCTTCGGGATCAGCAATCATCGCGGTCAATGTGCTGTTGACACCGCATCCGTAATTTTCACTCGTGCGGGCTTGAAAGTCAGTATGGCTGCGGTGACTCCAGTCGGGGCAGCCCGGAACCGCGGCGGTTGAGCGTGATACAACGATACGCATGGCACCGCTTGGCACATGACCTTCGGTTACCGGGGCAACGTCGCTAATCAGCAACCCTTTTTGCGCGACAAGTGTTTCAACGGCGCTGCGGGCAGAAGGGCCAGCATTATAGCCGGGATCATCAATGGCAACACGGTCACCATAGCCCAGTTCCAGCGCATCGAGCCATCCGGCTAGGCGTCCAAGTTCTCCATCCGAAAGGGAGTCTGAACCCGCCGTATTGACGTCGAGAACGAAATGGGAGCGGGTAACAACCGGCTGGCGCTCGCTATAAATGGTGCGATTGGCTGTGGTGCTGCCACAAGCCGTGAGCGAAAGTCCGAGAGCTGTTACAAGTGCTATAGAAACAAAACGCATGATGTTTTCTCCTGAAACGGACTATTGGTCGAAACTGAAACCGGGGGCAGCACCCTGAGAGCCACTCGATTTTTTTGCAGTTTTATCCTGTGCGGGTGGAGCCATGCTACTTAGCGCAGGGCCGGATGCAACGGGGGGCGCGACCGATGGTTTCGGACGATCACCAGTGCCGTCAGAACTGTGCCGGTTCATGAATACGCGCTCGAAATCATTGGCCTGTTTGAATCCGTCTGTTGGCAGAACAATGTCTTCATCATTCACGGGTTTCACCAGATAAGGCGTAACCACGATCATAAGTTCGGTTTCATTTTTTCGATAGCCGTCCGATTTGAACAGATTGCCAAGGATCGGCACGTCGCCAAGCCCTGGTGTCTTTTCTACGGCCGAGTTATATGTATTTTGCATCAGTCCTGCGATCATGAAGCTTTCACCGGAACCAAGTTCAACAGTTGTTTCTGCTTCACGGGTAGAAATGGCCGGGATTTCAAAGCCGTTCACTTTGACTGCGCCATTTGATGACAGTTCGGACACGCTTGGTTTGACCCGGATCGAAATGCGTCCGTTCGATAGCACCGTTGGTGTATAGGACAAGCTGACGCCAAAATCCTGATAGGTGACGCTGACTTCGCCCAGTCCGGTCGACATCGGTATGGGGAAGCGGCCGCCAGCGAGGAATGTCGCTGTTTCCCCCGAAATCGTGGTCAGATTGGGTGACGCGAGTGTCGTCGCCAGCCCCACCCGCTCAGAAACGTCCAATGCGGTTGAAATATCAAGACCAAATAAGCGGCCCGCAGCTGTTATGGTATCCAGGCCCGATGCTTGTCCGGTGTTAAACGAGGTTCCGCCCATGCCAATAAATTGGCCGGTGTTCGTATTGAATGGCAGTGAGACCGAACCGGCAGGCAAGCCGAACAGACTGGATGCATCCAATGATGGGAAGCCGCTTGTATCAAAGTCTGTGATCGTACCAAAGTTCCGCCCGCGTGCGACGCCGAACTGGAAACCGCCTGTTGTATCGCGGGTCATAACATTGCCGTTGATATTTTTGGCCAGCGAACGGCTGACTTCCGCAAAACGGACTTTCAGGTTTACCTGCATCGGTGTGGCGGTTTTCAACCGGCTGACAACGCGTGTTTCTTCTCCGACATAGGCTTGCACCAGATTTTCCGCTTCTTCGGCATCATCCGGATCTGCAATTGTACCTGTCAAAAGGACAAAATTATTTGTCGTGCTGACCGAGATTTTTGCATTGGGCATCGCCAGACGCAGCATTTGGTCAATGGACGATATTTCTGCACCTACGGAAACTTCAGCTGAATAAACAACCTTTCCTGAACCGCTTGTGGCGTAAAAGCTCGTCTGTCCGCCGGTCTTGCCATAGATATAAACTTGGCGTGGAGATCGAACTTGCACGTCGGCAATATTATCATCGGCGATAAAAATATCTTCAATCGGCGAGGGAAGGGTTATCAATTTGCCGCGCCCCACAGAAATGGAAATCTGCGATTGAGGTACCGATATATTCACTGACTGTGCGTTCAGCGGTGCAGAAGCATAGCTGGTTGCGGCGAGAGCGAGGACAGACGCGATGCTATACACGCCGAACTTTGCAAATTGCATGGACATTATTTGTCTCCAAATTTCACTTCGCTGACGTTATCGCCGCGTGCTACCCGGACTTTCGGACCTTCGGGTGTTTCTTCTTTGGCAAGCGGCGGAGGTGTGCGCGCTTCAAAGCGAGAGACTTCACCGCCGGTTGAATAAGTCGATTTCCTGGAGCTAGGACGTGCTGCAAGGGATTTGAGGATTGCTGCTTCTGCGACTGGATCATCTGTCTTTGGCAGCGTGATTTCACCCGACGCAATTGCTTCTTCCAGCTCGGTCGCGCTATCGGCCAGGGACCGCAAAGATAAGCTGAGCGTTCCCAGCGTCTGGGCAACTGCAATTTTCTCGGCCAGCTTTGGCGTGGCTTCCAGCGTTACAAGCTTGGCGGTTTGGGGAACAGTCTGTCCTTCTTCGTTCTTTGTCTGTGTAACCCGGTTATCTGTGGCCAAAACCCGCAGATTGCGAATGACAGTTTCGGAGACCTTGAGCTCGGGACCATCGCCTTTAATCGATTGCGTAAGCATCAGATCGACGCGGTCACCGGGAAATACAAAACCGGCAACGCCTGTCAGGCTTGAAACTGGAATGGTAACCGCGCGCATGCCAGGACCAAGCGCTGCTGCCAGAAATCCGCGATCACCGGGACTGACGATGGCGCCTTTGGTGAGCGGTTGGCCAGCGGTGATAGCATTGCGAACAACTGTGCCATTCAGGGATTCAACGTCTGTGCCCTCTTTCAGAAAATAGGCTTCCTCAACCAGCTCTTCCGGCCATGGCTGAAAGCTGAAGGCATCCGGCGTAATGATTGTGCCAACGGGCAGGGCTCGAGATGCGACAAGAACTTCCTGACCCATGACTTCCACTTTTTTCGCCTCTACTTGCGGCGCAGATGCTCCCGCAAACATGTTCCTGGCGAGCAAAGCCGTGACAGCAGCCACCACCAATGCACCGATGAGCAATATAAGTTTTTTCTTATCCATGACGTTTTACGCCTCCTGAATGCCCCCCGAAATCGATCATTCTGAAACGATCCGTTGGCCGTAATTTCTCTTTCAAGTAAAATGGTTAATATATCGTTCGTGGATCACCCAAAGCCCGGCGAAGGATATCGCCACCCCGTATGGAACCTTCACTGGACCCTCGGTCTTTTGAATTTTCTTAGCGGCTATCATTAACAATGTGAGCGCCCCACCAGCGACGGACATGACGACCAGCAACTGGATTAAACTGAGCCAGTGCAGCCATAACGCTATGGCCGTGAGCAGTTTGACGTCGCCGCCGCCCATGGCTCCGATAGCAAAAAATCCGGCGAATATGGTAAACACCAGCGCAGCCACACCGATCTGCCATACCATGTCAGGCCAGAAGGCCATGTCGCTGGCGATCCAGAATAAAGGAGCGCCCAGCGCGATGGCCAGGTTCAGCTTATTGGAGATTTGACGGCTTTTGATATCTGTTATCGCCGCAACGATCAGTGCAATTGCCAATCCGCCCCAGAGCAAGTAGATGAGTTGTTCCCCGTTCACGGGAAACAGCTTTAATAAAAATGCCTTACCAAATAGTAACCATGACAACCGGAGCCTGTTCTTGAGTCGATCGAACCCGCCTATTTTTGATCGACGGTCCGTTCCCAAAGACGCTAAAGAGCTGATCTGGACCGCTCCTGACGGTTGGGAAATCCGTCAGTTTGAATGGCTGCAACCCGATGAAGATGCGCGCGGTTCGGTGCTGTTCATGACGGGCCGGGCGGATTTTTACGAAAAATATCTTGAGACTTTTCACGATTTTCACGCAGCGGGATGGAACGTGACTTCGCCGGACTGGCGAGGGCAGGGTGGTTCGGGGCGGTGCGGGCCGCATCCACATGTCGGGCATATCGACGATTTTGCGATCTGGGTGAATGATCTGGCCGCCTTTTACAGACAATGGCAGAACGAGCATCCGGGGCCGCATATTGTCATCGGGCATAGCATGGGTGGGCATCTTGTTGCTCGGACGCTTAGTGAGCAGCGTATTCACCCCGATGCGGTTATATTATCTGCGCCGATGCTCGCTCCGGCCGGGGGCGGGATGCCGGAATGGGGAGCGCATCTGGTCGCGAAGCTGTTCTGTGCCATTGGCCGGGGAAAGCGCCGGGCCTGGAAGGTGAGTGAAAAGCCGCTGGAACCGGAAGTGCTTCGGCAGGGCCTGTTGACCCATGATGCAGCGCGTTACTCGGATGAATTTTTCTGGTTCAGGGAACGGCCCTTTGTGCGGCTGGGTCCGGGGAGCTGGCGCTGGGTCGAGCGGGCTTATGCTTCGGCTCGCAGGCTTCGGGACAAACAGCGGCTTGAAGCCGTGGACACGCCGGTTTTCGTGCTTGCGACGGCCATTGACGAGCTGGTGGACAATGCGACGATAGAACGCGCTGTGCAGTTAATGCCCCATGCCGAGATGAAATTATTCGGCCCGGAATGTGCCCATGAAATATACCGGGAAGTGGACGATGTCAGAAATGCAGCCTTGCAGGCCAGCTTCGAATTTCTAGATAGAGTAGCGCCGTCCCTTAATAATCTATGAGCATTGATCCAACCATGAACTATGATGTCGCTATCGTCGGAGCAGGAATGGCGGGGGCGAGCATCGCTGCCGAAATTGCCGATCATTGCTCGGTCATCCTTCTGGAAGCGGAAGATCAGCCGGGGCATCATTCCACGGGGCGATCGGCTGCATTCTGGACGGAAAGCTATGGTGGGCCGAAAATCCAGCCGCTGACAACGGCATCGTTTGATTTCCTGAATGACCCGCCATCTTCCTTTTCCGAAACCGGATTTCTTACAAAGCGCAGAGCCGTCAATATTGCGCGCAGCGATGAAACGCATCTGGTTGAGGACTTCATGGCGGAGTTTGCGGGGAGCGGTGTCGAGATGATTCCGTTGGACCGTAGCGGGATCGAGGCCAATGTTCCCAATGTAAAGCCGGGCTGGGTAAAGGCGGTTTATGAACCCAAATGCTGCGACATTGATGTAGCGGGGCTGCACATGGCTTATCTCCGCTCCGCCAAGTGCAAGGGCGTGACATTGTCCTGCAAAAGCCCGGTCGAGAAGATCGAGAAAGTGGACGGGGCGTGGGCGATAACAAGTCGCGGGAATATCATCCGTGCCGCGAAGATAATCAATGCTGCCGGTGCCTGGGCGGGGGAGATCGCCAAGCTGGCCGGGGCGCTGCCGATTGATATTCAGCCCATGCGGCGCACGATGGTGCAGCTTTCCACCAATCCGCCATCAACATCCGATATGCCGCTGGTCGTGGCGCTGGATGGCAGCTTTTATTTCAAACCCGAAGCAGGCGGCAGCTATTGGTTAAGCCCGCATGATGAAACCCCGGTTGATCCGTGCGATGCCGCGCCGGAAGAATGGGATGTAGCTGTGGCAATAGACCGTTTCCAGTCGATCATGGATGTCGAAATCCGCTCTGTAACCCGCAAATGGGCCGGTCTTCGCAGCTTTGCGCCGGATCGCCTGCCGGTTTATGGTTTTGATCCGCTTGAGCCGGATTTCTTCTGGTTTGCGGGGCAGGGCGGCATTGGTATTCAAACGGCTCCGGCTGCTGCAAAGCTGGCAAAGTCCCTCTTCCTGGACATGGAGCGCGAAGAACCCGTGCGCTCGCTGGATGCGGCTTATTATAATCCCGCGCGGTTCGCGTTCTAACAATCTTTTACAAGTCGGCCATTGCGCTCCCTACCTTAAACCGTAATAAATCTCCTGTCTGAAAGATATTTATCCATCAGATATGACCTAACAGGAGTGTGAGAATATGGCGCATAAGTTTGAAATCTATAAAGACAAAAAAGGCGAGTTTCGCGTTCGTTTCAAATATAATAGCGAGATCATGTTCTCCTCCGAGGGCTATACGAGCAAGGCCAGCGCCAAGAATGCGATTGATTCTATCATCAAAAACGGCCCCGGCGCTGAAATCGAAGATAATAGCTAAGCCAATAACAGATCGAGGCGCGTTTCTTGGTAGAGCGCGCCTCGTTATTTACGAGTCATGATTAGTAATGCGAGCAAGTCAAAGTTCACAAAGTTCACACCAAGGAACCGCGCATTTGCGCCGATTCTTGAAAATGAGGGCGCGCGCGGGCGAGAGCGTTTGACATTACCGGCCAAAGCGCGTGCCGAACCCTATTCAGACTGAGAAAGACGGCTTTTCCGCTATCATAGCAGGCACACTGTAGGACAGAGCTTTCTGTGATCGCCTTTGGTGGGTTTCTTTACCCGAGCGCTATCTTTATTGCCGCATCGCTGGCCAATATGTCGGCGCGTTCATTGTCGGCGTCGCCATTATGGCCCTTGACCCAGTGCCATTCAATCTCGTGGCGTTTCACCGCTTCGACCAGATCCTGCCAAAGGTCGGCATTTTTGACCGGCTTTCTGGCTGCCGTCTTCCAGCCGTTTTTCTGCCAGTTGAACACCCACTTGGTAATGCCGTCTTTGACATAGGTGCTGTCGATGGACAGCTTGACCCGGCAGGGCCGCTTGAGGATGTTGAGCGCCTCAATCGCGGCACGCAATTCCATGCGGTTGTTGGTGGTGTTCATCTCGCCGCCGGAAATCTCCAGTTCCTTGTCCCCATAGCGGATCAATGCGCCCCAGCCGCCCGGCCCCGGATTGCCCTTGCACGCCCCGTCCGTGGCTATTTCAACGAAGGAAAGGTCGCTCATATTGCAAAAATGTCCGGGTTGACTTGATAAAAATGAAGGCGGTTGAGAAAGGCCACCGGGTCTTTGCGTGTGACCAGTGCATCTGCGGGCGTGTTGATCCAGTCATAGGCGCGGGTCAGCAAAAACCGCAGCGCCGCGCCGCGCGCGAGCACGGGTAATGCAGCATGGGCATCCGGATTCAGGTTGAACGCTGACTGGTATCCGCGCAGCAAAGCGTCCGAAATGTCGGCGTGAAACTCTGCGCCATCCTCTGAAAAGCACCATGCGGCATGGGTGATCGCCACGTCATAGGCGCGAATGTCGGTGCAGGAGAAATAAAAGTCGATCAATCCCGTGACCTGATCGTCGAGCATCAGGACATTGTCGGGGAACAGGTCGGCATGAATAACCGATCTGGGCAGATCTTCCGGCCAATGCTCGTCAAGATAATCCAGCTCCGCATCGACCAGATCATGCAGACCCGGCGCAATCGCGTCCAGCCCGTCGGGGCCGCAATCAATTGCCAGCTTGCGCCATGTATCATGGTTCATGCTGTTGGGCCGATCACCCGGAAAATCTTTGAGGGCATCGTGCATTTGGCCCAGAGCCTGTCCTGTTGCCTCTGCCTGCGCGGCGGTGGGGAGGCTCACGGAAATGCCGGGCAGGAATTTAATCAGGCAGGCATAGCGGCCGCATAATTGCTGGATCTTTGTGCCATCGCGGTCGGCAATCATCGGCGGAACAGGGCAGTTTTTTTCCGCCAGATGGTCCAGCATCGCGATAAAAAACGGCAGGTCGCCGGGATCGACGCGCTTTTCATAAAGCGTCAGGATGAAACGGTCCTGCGTCGTTTCGATCAGGTAATTGCTATTTTCCACGCCTTCCGCAATGCCCTTTGCAGAAACGAGCGTCCCTACGTCAAAGCGGGTGAGAAACCTGTCAATTTCCTCTGCACTAACCTTTGTATAAACAGCCATCAGGCGGTTTCTAGCCCGCGGGGAAGTTTGAAAACCATACGTTCTTCGGCTGCCTCTATTTTCTGTTCTTCGACATCATATCGACCTTGCAAATGGGTAACGACCTCGCGCACCAATATTTCAGGGGCGGAGGCTCCGGCGGTAAGGCCCAATGTCTTGACGCCTTCCATCCAGCCAAAATCAATCTCGCTTGCGCGCTGGATCAGATAGGCTGTTGTGCCCTCGCGCTGGGCCACTTCTACAAGGCGCAGGCTGTTGGAGCTGTTGGGCGCGCCGATGACCAGCATAAGGTCGCAGGATTTTGCTATATCTTTTACCGCATCCTGCCGGTTTGATGTGGCGTAGCAAATATCCTCGCCCTTTGGCCCGACAATATCGGGAAAGCGTGCTTGCAGCGCTTCGACAATCGCCCTGGTATCATCGACGGACAAGGTGGTCTGGGTCAGGAAAGCGAGTTTTGTCGGATCAGCCGGAGCCAGCGCCGCTACATCTTCCAGTGTTTCGACAAGGGTCATCATGCCGTCATCAACCTGGCCAAAGGTTCCGATCACTTCCGGATGGTTTTTGTGGCCGACAAAAATAATATGCCGTCCCGCCTCGACCTGCCGTTCGGCTTGCCGGTGGACTTTGGAGACCAGGGGGCAGGTGGCATCAAGATATTCGAGGCCGCGTTCCTCGGCCTTGTGCGGCACAGCTTTTGGCACACCGTGGGCGGAAAAGACTACGGGCACGCCGTCCGGAACCTCGTCCAGTTCCTCGACAAATATCGCGCCCTGGTTTTTCAGTTCATCGACAACATAGCGATTATGGACGATTTCATGACGCACATAGACCGGCGCACCATATTTTTTGATCGCCAGCTCGACAATTTTAATTGCCCTGTCCACGCCCGCACAAAACCCGCGCGGAGCGGCTACAAGCAAGCTAATGCGTGGTTTTTTTGATTCTGGCTGTTCCATGAAATATGCCTTAGTGAAAAACGGGAGCGGGGAAAAGCCTGTCTGTTCATCCTATGGATGGTTGCGCCCTCTTAAAGGCATAGATAAGGGTTTTCATACCCTGAACAAGGACGCCAGAGTATATCTGGGTGAATCGGGATAAAAGGCAAGGAATAAGCATGATACTCAACGGGCGTTTCAATAAGTTTCTATTGACGGGTGTAACGGCTCTGGCTTTGGCAGGTTGTGCCAAAGAGGGCGCGCTTGATGTGAGCACGGGTGTCGGGGTGAACGTGACCCGGACAGGCTGCCCCGCTGTGGCGGTTCCCGACTATACCGGTGATATTACGGTATTTAATCCTGCCAGCAGCACGGATGCCAGCGCGATAGACGTGGTGGCCAATATCACCAATGTCCGATCCACCTGTAACAGCGAAGGCGCGCGTATCTATAGCGAAGCGACTTTTGATGTTTATGCCCTGCGTTCCAATGCTCAAGGCGCGCGCACCGTGACGCTGCCTTATTTCTCGACCGTTGTGCGCGGCGGCACGGCTGTGGTTGCCAAGCGGGTGAGTGAAGTGACGCTGACCTTTGCCGATGGCGAATATCGCGCTTCATCTTCCGCAAAAGCCGGTTCCTATGTCGATGCGGCTGCCGCTCGCCTGCCCGAAGAGATTGTTGAAAAGATTACACGGCGCAGAAAGCCCGGCGATCCGGATGCCGCTCTGGACCCGTTGGCTGATCCGGAAGTGCGCGCTGCGATGGCTCGTTCAACCTTTGAGCTTCTGGTCGGATTTCAGCTTACTCCGGCGCAGCTGGAATATAACGCTACACGATAAAGCTGGCCTATAAAGCCGGCCATTGAAAGCATTGCCGCTATGTTCGTCCGAACTTACGGGCGCGCTGATGCGGCAATTTCTTTTCATATTCCGGCAAGCCCGTTATGGGTGACCCGGTACCGGCGAGCTGTAACGGCTCATATTTTGATCGCATGATAATAAAGAATCGGATGAACTGATGTTGTTCCATATTTTTCAACAACATATTGACAAAGCTTTAGACGAGTTGGTCGCTGAAGGCGCATTGCCCGGCGAACTGGACCGCAAGAATGTCACGCTGGAGCCGCCGCGCGATACATCGCATGGCGACCTTTCCACCAATGCGGCGATGGTCCTGTCCAAAGCGGCGAAGCAGAAACCGCGTGATCTGGCCGAGAAGATTGTCGAGAGGCTGAAAGTGCTGGACGATGTAAAGGCCGCTGAGATTGCTGGTCCGGGCTTTATCAACCTGTGGGTCAGCGACGAAGTGCTGATCGCGGAGCTTAAGGAAATAGCGCAGCTGGGTGCGGATTATGGCCGCTCCAAACGGGGTGAGGGCATTACCGTCAATATCGAATATGTCTCCGCCAACCCGACCGGCCCGATGCACATGGGCCATTGCCGCGGCGCGGTTGTCGGCGATGCGCTGGCTGATCTGCTGGAATTTATCGGTCACAAGGTGATCCGTGAATATTATGTCAACGACGCCGGGGCGCAGGTCGATATTCTCGCAGAATCCACGCATATCCGCTATCGCGAAGCGCTGGGCGAGCAGATTTTGGCGATACCGGAAGGACTATATCCGGGCGATTATCTGAAGCCCGTCGGGTGGGCGCTGGCGCAGCAATATGGCGATCAGTATCGCGATGCGCCGATTGATGACTGGCTGCCGATTTTCCGCAAGGCTGCGGTTTCCGGAATGATGGACATGATCCGCGCCGACCTTGAACTGCTGGGCATCAAGCATGACGTATTCTCGTCCGAAGCGGAGCTGCACGAAGCGGGCAAGGCCGATGCGGCGGAAGCGGAACTGCGCGCGCGCGGTCTGGTCTATGACGGCGTGCTGGAAAAGCCCAAGGGCAAGACCGTCGATGACTGGGAGCCGGTGGAGCTGCCTTTGTTCCGCTCGACCCAGTTTGGCGATGACCAGGACCGGCCGATCAAGAAATCCAACGGCCGCTGGACCTATTTTGGCGGGGATCTCGCTTATCATTACCAGAAAGCCCAGAGCGCGGACGAGCTGATCGATATCTGGGGCGCGGACCATTCCGGCACCGTGAAGCGGATCAAGGCTGCGGTAGAAGCATTGACCGAGGGCAAGACCAAGTTCGACGTGAAGCTGGTCCAGATGGTCCGGTTGCTGCGTGATGGCGAGCCTGAGAAAATGTCAAAACGCTCCGGCAATTTTGTCACCATCGCCGATATGGTCGATGAAGTCGGCAAGGATGCGGTGCGCTTTACCATGCTGACGCGCAAAGCCGACGCACAGATGGACTTTGATTTCGCCAAAGTGACAGAGGCATCGCGCGACAATCCGGTTTTCTATGTGCAATATGCCCATGCGCGGATTCAATCGACGCTGCGTAAGGCGGCTGCCGAGGAAAATATCGAGCCGTCATCAGAGCATCTGGCGCTGCTGGGCGAAGAAGAGCTGGACCTTATCAAGCAGGCGGCACAATTCCCGCGGATCGTAGAAGCCGCAGCGCTGAGCCGGGAGCCGCACAGAATTGCGTTTTATCTCAACGATTTGGCAGCGGCTTTTCATGCATTCTGGAACATGGGCAATGACCGGCCAGAGCTGCGGATCATTATCGCCGGTAATCCGGAAATAACTTCCGCGAGACTTTTTTTAGCCAAATATTTAGGACAGGTGATTAAAAACGGCCTTGCATTAATGGGGGTCGCCGCCGCCGATAAAATGTAGGCCTGAAAGAAGCGGGCAAAAATAGCGGCAAAAATAGCGGCAAAAAAAAATGGGCAAAAAAACGGGGTGTGAATATGTCTAATGCGAGTGAGGCTGGCATGAATATGGACGGGCTGGATCTGGAAGAGGGCAACCGCTTGCCATGGCTGGAATCCGCCGAAATATATGACGATGACGAGGGGGAATATTCGCCCGTCCGTATCGCGATATTCATCGTCCTGGCGCTGGCCCTGCTCGCCGCGATTGTGGGCGGCATTTACTGGATGCAAAACCGCAATGTCAGCGGGCTGAACGGCGACGGCAGCCTGATCGCTGCGCCCACGGATGATTACAAGATGCGCCCCAATGACCCGCAGGCACGCGAGTTTGAAGGCGAGGGCGATGCCAGCTTTGCCGCCAGCCAGGGGCAGGTCACGACCGGCAAGCTGGGCACGGCTCCGCCTGTTGAGGCGCCGATGAAGAATGACGCAGATGTGCCGCCGGTTAATCCGAACAGTGCGATGATCCAGCTCGGCGCATTCAGTTCCGAGACGCAGGCCAACAATGCGTGGTCGGGTTTTGCCCGCCGCTTTGCCGACATCGACGCTTTGCCCAAGCGGGTTGTCGAAGGCACGGTCGAAGGCAGCACGATTTACCGGCTCAATGCGGTGGCCCAGAATGTTTCCGAGGCAAAGAAAATCTGCAACAGCCTGAAAGCAGCGGGCGAAAGCTGCCTTGTCGTCCAGTAAGCCGTTTCCGTAAATAGGCTCGCTTTTGCGCAAAATTACAGGAAAACGGGGGAAGCACTGTGGATAATGGTGCTTTCCGCTTTACCGGCCTGCCAATTTTCCGCATGACATAATCATGAAAATATGCGTGAAACTGGGTAGAAACGGATCATGAAGCCGGTCGTTTTCGGAATGTCGGGATTGCACCTGACTGCGGATGAAAAGGCGTTTTTCAAAGACGCCGACCCTGCCGGATATATTATTTTTGGCCGCAATGTCGAAAGCAAGGCCCAGCTACGGGCGCTGACCGACGAACTGCGTGAGCTGCATGGCCGTAATGACGTGGCGATCCTGATCGATCAGGAAGGCGGCCGGGTGGCGCGGATGCAGGAGCCGGTCTGGCCCCGTTTCCCGGCGGGTGAGGTTTTTGACAAGATCTATAATATCGCCCCTGCAACCGCCATTGAAGCCGCGCGTATCAATGCCCAGGCGATTGGCGAAAGCCTTCGCGAAGTAGGCATAACCGTGAATTGCCTTCCCCTGCTCGATGTGCGGCAACCCGATACGGTAGAAGCAATCGGCGACCGCGCGCTGGGCAGTGACCCGATGCAGGTAGCGGCCTTGGGGCGGGCGGTAATTGATGGCCAGACCAAGGGCGGCGTGGTCAGTATCGTCAAGCATATCCCCGGCCACGGACGCGCCGTGGTGGATAGCCATATGGAGCTGCCCACGGTCCATGCGTCTGCGGAAGAACTGGAAGCTGACATTACGCCGTTCCGCACCCTATCATCCGCCCCGATGGCGATGACCGCGCATATTGTCTATACGGCGTGGGACAAGGACCGCTGTGCCAGCCTGTCGCCGGTAGTGATTGAGAATATCATTCGCGGGGAAATCGGCTTTGACGGACTGCTATTTTCCGATGATCTCGACATGAAGGCGCTGAAAGGCGAGGTGCCGGAACGTGCGCGCGATGTGGTTGCGGCGGGATGCGATATTGCGCTCAATTGCTGGGGCCGGATGGACGAGATGGTCGGCATCGCAAACCTGCTCGGCGAGATAAGCGAAAAGTCGCGCTCTCGGCTCGATAAAGCGATGGAAACCTTGAACGACGCCGGGGAAGAAGTTGACCTGGCGGAATTGCTTTCCCTGCGTGATGCGTTGCTGGATGCGGCTTGATGGAACAAAACGCCGGTATAGACAGCGATACGGAGAGTTTTTTCTTCCCGCCGTCTCCGGCTGAAGAAGATGACTCGCTCACGCTGAATATCGACGGATGGGAAGGACCGCTTGACCTTTTGCTGGCTCTGGCGCGCAACCAGAAGGTTGATTTGCGGGAAATATCGATCCTGGAACTGGTGCAGCAATATCTGAAATATATCGCAGAGGCACAAAGCCTGAAGCTGGAGCTTGCTGCGGATTATCTGGTGATGGCGGCGTGGCTGACTTACCTGAAATCCGGATTACTGCTGCCCAAAGACCCGGAAATAGATCCCTCGCCCGAAGAACTGGCGCTGCGCCTTCAAATGCGGCTGGAACGGTTGAACGCGATGCGCGAAGCGGGGGCCAGATTGCTTGCCCGCGACCGGATTGGCCGCGATGTGTTTACGCGCGGCGCACCGGAAGGCTTGCGCGTGGTCAATAACCGGCATTGGCAGGCGGAATATTATGATCTGATCTCCGCTTACGGGCGCGTCAAATTGCGGAGCGTTCCGCCGGTCCATATCGTCAAGCAGCGCATGGTGATGACATTGGAAGATGCGCTGGAGCGGGTTTCCCTGATGCTGGGCGAGGCGATAGACTGGATGGATATCCGCGATTTCCTTCCCCCCGGCGGGCCAGTGCAACTGCGTAAATCGGCGCTGGCATCCAGCTTTGTGGCGGCGCTGGAGCTTGCCCGACGGGGAAAGCTGATGCTCAGTCAGGATGAAAGCTTTGCCCCGCTAAAGCTGAAGGCACGGCATGATGGATGAGATCGTCCGCGCTGTTGAAGCGACCTTGTTCGCCGCCGAAGCACCGATGACGATTGCCGATATCAGGCTTTATGTCGGGGAAGAGGCGGATGTTCGCGCTGCGCTGAACAGCTTGCAGGACCATTATGCGGGGCGCGGCATATCGCTGGTTAAAACAGGTGATCGCTGGCATTTCCAGACCGCACACGACCTTTCCCACCTGCTGCGCCGGGAACGCGCGCAGCTACGCAAGTTGAGCCGGGCAGGCATGGAAACGCTGGCCATCATTGCCTATCATGAACCGGTGAGCCGCGCCGAAATCGAAGCCATCAGGGGCGTTCAGGTTGCCAAGGGCACGCTGGATGTGTTGATGGAAACGGGCTGGGTCCGGCCAGCAGGACGCCGCGAAGTGCCGGGACGGCCGCTTATTTACGCTACGACGGGGGAGTTCCTGACCCATTTCGGACTGCAAAGCCGCAAGGAATTGCCGGGCATAGATGACCTGAAAGCCGCCGGATTGCTTGATCCTGTCGATTTCGCGCTGGAACAGTTGGAGTTCGAAGGCGATGACGAATTGCCGCAGGGTGGAGAAACCAGCGAAGAAAATGAAGGAGACTCCCCCGACTCACTGGAAAGTGAAAGCGAAAGAGCCTAAGTAGTGGGCTCAGATAAGGAGACTTTCGATGCAACCGAGTATTTGGCAGATTGTAATCATTGGGGCGCTGGTCCTGATCCTGTTCGGTCGCGGCCGGATTTCCGAGATGATGGGCGATGTGGGCAAGGGTATTAAATCCTTCAAGCAAGGCATTTCCGAAGAAGAGAAAAGTTCGGAAAATCCGCAGCGGATTGATAGCAAACCGACCGACATCAACGCGGAGACAACGACCCGCTCTGACAAGACCGCTGGTTAATGCTCTCCCGCCTGGGTTAGTGGCGCATATCCATGTTTGATCTGTCCATTTCCGAGATCATGATTATCGTGATCATTGCCATTGTCGTGATTGGCCCAAAGGAATTGCCGCGCGCTCTGGGCACGGCAGGGCGCTGGGTGGCCAAGGGCCGCGGCATCATGGCCAATTTCCGCACCGGTTTCGATGCCATGGTGCGTGAGGCCGAGATGCAGGAAATGGAAAAGAAATGGGCGGCGGAGAACGAGCGTATCATGCTCGAACATCCCGATAAGTCTCCTGCCGCAGATGAGCCGGTGATGCGCGCTCTGGATGCTCCCAAAGACAATGATGCAGGTAGTGAATCGGGCGCTGGCGAGGCGCATCAGGCCGACTTGCCGCTGGATGACAGCGCACATGATGAGCCAGCAAAAAATGAGCCAGCAAAAAAATCCGCAGAAGAATCCGGTAGATGAACAACCCGTCCAAACCGGAAATAGATGAGAGCAAGGCACCGCTGATCGATCACCTGATCGAACTGCGCCAGCGTTTGGTGCGGACGGTGATTGCTCTGGTGATCGCCTTTCTCATCAGCTTTTATTTCGCCGACGAGATATTCGGAATATTGGTGGCACCGCTGACCGATGCCTTTCCGCCGGGTGAGGGCAGGCTGATTTATACCAAGCTATACGAAGCATTTTTTGTTGAGATTAAGGTCGCGATGTTCGCGGCGTTTTTCCTCGCTTTTCCGATCATCGCGAACCAGATCTGGGCCTTTGTCGCGCCGGGGCTGTATTCTAACGAGAAAAGAGCATTTCTGCCATTTCTGTTGGCCACACCCTTGTTGTTCGCCGCCGGTGCATCGCTTGCCTATTTCGTCGTGATGCCGCTCGCGTTCCGGTTTTTTCTGGGATTTGAAGGGGAGGTTGCCGGTCTGACGCAGGAAGCCTTGCCGGCGATGGGCGATTATCTTGATCTGGTCATGCGCTTCATGCTGGCCTTTGGCGCCTGTTTCCAGCTGCCGGTTCTGCTATTGCTGCTGAACCGGGCAGGGCTGGTTACACGCGAACAGCTCAGCGGTCTGCGCCGCTATATGATCGTCTTTGCATTTGTGGTGGGCGCTATATTGACGCCGCCGGATATTGTATCCCAATTCCTGCTCGGTGTTCCACTAATCCTGCTTTACGAAGTATCGCTTGCGATCATGTGGTTTACCGAGAGGAAAAAGGAAAAGGCCAAAGCTGCCGAATAGGCAGGCAGAGTTAATTTATCTCTTCTTCAGCACTTTCGCCGACAGATTCAATATCTTCGCCTGCACCCTGAACGGTGTTGCACGCAGCAAGGATCATCGTTGAGGACACGACAAAAGCCATAAATATCTTACGCATTTCATTCTCCTAACTACCGACATTTAATGCCGACATCAGGTAGAAACGCGCAGGTGAGGCTTTTGTTCCGGCAGCCCGCTTCATATCCACGGGGATTGCGGTCAAATCCGGAACATTTGCGGCGAATAGTTTAGAGGTGGATGAGTGTTAGGCTTAGTTAATGGCTTCTTCGCCAGCACGCCCGACTGAACCGATATCCTCGCCTACGCCCTGAACCGTGTTACAGGCCGCCAGAACGAAGGTCGCAGACAGCATCAAAATAGCTAGAATATTACGCATAATCTTCTCCGATCATTAAAATTAGTCGATTGCCCGTTCGCCAGCGCGGCCGACGGATTTAATATCGTCGCCCACACCGCGCACAGTGTTACACGCCCCCAGCAAGAGCGCTGATGAAATAATGATGGAAGCGATGATTTTTCGCATTTGGGTAACTCCTGATTGTCCTTTTTAGCGGAAAATCAGGAATTCCCGGTTTTCCGCTAAAAGCTAAACTTAGCGCTGATACGAATATCACGTCCTGTCAATGGTACATAATCTTTCGTGAACGAGGCATGACGACGCGCATTCACATCAAAGATGTTATTTGCCGAAGCCAGTAGGGTCACGCCGCCATTTTTGCCCAATGGCCGCCATATCGCAGAGGCATTGACCATCGTGAAGCTGTCGCTAGGCGTTTCAAAGGCCGCAACCCGGTCCTGACCGTCGGACCACTCCACTTCTGCGCGCAGGTCAATCGCGTCGCTTTGCGCTTCGATACCGCCCAATAGCCGCAGCGGCGGGATGCGGGGAACGGGACCGCCACCATCCTTGATTTTTGCCCTGACATAATCGGCAACGCCGTCGGTGACGAAATCAAACCCGCCTGCACGCGCAAACACATAGGATGCCGAGGCTTCAAAGCCGTAATAGGTCGCATCGCGTTGGAAATATTGATAAACCGGCAGGCCGTCTTCTTCCGCGCCAGTTCCTGCCTCGAAGATATAATCGTCGAACTGGTTCGCAAAAACGGTCGCGTTCAACTGGAGGTCTTCTGATTGCCAGCGCGCATAAAGCTCACCGCCCCAGCTTTTCTCTGTCGTGAAATCGGGATTGCCGATTTCAAAAGCCTGTGTGGCGATATGGGGACCGTTCGATAGCAGTTCTTCGGGAGAGGGAGCACGTTCCGAGCGGGAAAGGTTCACACCGATTTTCAGGCCCGTGTCATCCGGCGCATAAGCAAAGCCGATCGCACCCGAAAAGCTGTCGAAGCTGCGGTCGAAATTGATGCTGTTGGCCGAAATGTCGGTCTTGTCATAACGCCCCGCGAGTTCAGCCTCGAAATTGCCGAGGTCGATTTCCTGCACGGTAAAGGCGGATATGCTTTCGACGCTGTTCTTGGGCACGAATGCTTCTGCGCCGATGGCATTGAAATCCCGTGCCAATAGCTGCGTGCCGATAACGCCGCGCCAGCCATTGCGCTCTGCCTGCACCAGTTCCGCGCGCGCTTCTATGCCCGATACCTGGAACACTGTGCCGACCTCATCGCCTTCATATTCGGTATGCTCATAGTCGGAATAGCCCGCACGCAGATTGAGCGTTTCAAAAAATCCGCCCAGATCTACACCGGCGCGCAGGTCGGCGCGGATTTGCTCCAGACCGATGGTGACAGGTGCTTCGCCATGCTCGTCATGCCCGCCTTCTTCTTCGTGGTCGTGATCGTGGTCATGCGCGTGCACCGTGCCGGGGCGGGTGGGGACGCCGTAATCCGTGTCATAATAGCTGACTGAAAAGCCGATATGGCCGCCATCACCGATATAGGCGAGGCCGGTGGCCGCGTTGATCGTGCGGCTGGCCGTGTTGGCGACTTTGCCGCGCTGGTTGGCAGTTTCGGTCAGTTCCGCCGCTTCATCAAGATGCCCTTCCTCGGTTTCTTCGGCAGCCTGAGCCAGCAGGTCACCGCGCAGTTCCGGTGCCAGGACATAACCGGCAACATTGACATCATCACTATCACGGAAGCTGCCGTTGACGTGGAACACGAGCGAGTCCGTCAGCTTCACGTCGAGCGATCCACCCATGCTCCAGTCCTTTGCCGCGCTGCCATAGCCGGCAACCGCATCAAGGTGGAAAGCTTCATCAGGGATATTGCGCGGTATGCGCTTGTCGATCACGTTCACCGCGCCGCCAATCGCATCACCGCCAAACAGCAAGACCGCTGGCCCGCGCAATACTTCAACGCGCTGGGCGGTCAGGGCATCAATCGCGACCGCGTGGTCCACGGAAGTATTGGAGGCATCCAGCGAACCCAGACCATCGGTCAGAACCCGCACGCGCGGCCCCTGAAAACCGCGCAGAACCGGGCGGGAAGCGCCGGGCGCGAAACTGGTTGAGGAAATACCGGGAAGGCTGGTCAGGCTGTCACCAATCTGGCCGCGCATATCCTCGGTCAACTGGTCGCCGGACAAAACGGACGTGCCCGCCAGAATATCCAGCTTTTTGACATAGGGCGCGGTCACGACAATCGCGTCATCCTTGTGGAAATCGTCATAAGTGCCGCGCAGTTGTGGTGTATCGGATGTGTCGTCGAGGGCGCTGTCCTGAGTCGCCACGGGTTGTTGGGCTAGAACGGGTGCAACAGGGCCGATTATTAGAGCGGTGGAGAGGAGATATTTGAACTTGGGCATGGATACTCGCCTGATATGGGTTGAGGGGTGTTGCGCCCCTCCTAAGAGAAATGATATAACATATCAAACACTAATTTGCTTCTGATGTGAATTGGTCCGTAACTTCTGAACAATGAACAGAGCCTTAGTGCCGGTTCGTCGAAAGAGGTTTCCAGAAACATCACCTTACCCCCTCCGCCTGCGCGGGAAGGACGTTTTGAGGGCTTTGAGGAGTGAGTGATCGCCAGATAAGTTGGACATGACGCGCAAATAAAACCGCGCTAATGACAAGTTCATGACCTTTACGAAAAAAATCCTGTTGCTGGGTTCTGGCGAGTTGGGCCGCGAATTCACTATTTCTGCCAAGCGCCTTGGTGCTTATATCATTGCCTGCGACGCTTATCCGGCGGCCCCGGCGATGCAGGTCGCGGACGAGTGCGAGATATTCTCTATGCTCGATGGCGATAAATTGCGCGCCACCATCGAAAAGCACCAACCCGATCTGGTCGTGCCAGAGGTCGAGGCCATCCGCACAGAGATTCTCGCGCAGATGGAAGGGGAGGGGTATAATATCGTGCCCTCCGCCCGCGCAACGCAGCTTACGATGAACCGCGACGCGATCCGCGATGTTGCAGCGCAGGAACTGGGCCTTGTCACCTCGCGCTACCATTATGCCGAAAGTTTCGCCGAAGTGCAGGCCGCTGCCGATGATATTGGTCTGCCGCTGGTTATCAAGCCGGTCATGTCATCATCAGGCAAGGGGCAGAGCAAGGTTGATAATATAGACGCGCTGGAGGCGGCATGGGCCTATGCCGTGGACAATATGCGCGGCGACCGCGCCCGTGTGATTGTCGAGCAGTTTATCGATTTTGCTTATGAAATCACGCTTTTGACCATCCGCACCCGCGAAGGGGTGCTGTTCTGCCCGCCCATCGGCCACAGGCAGGAACGCGGCGATTATATGGAAAGCTGGCAACCCGCCGCAATGTCGCAGGACGCTTTGAAATCCGCTCAGGACATGGCGCGCAGGGTAGTCGATAATCTTGGTGGCTATGGCTTGTTCGGTGTCGAGTTTTTCGTCACCAAACAGGACGAGGTCATCTTTTCGGAGCTTAGCCCGCGCCCGCATGATACCGGCATGGTCACGCTCATTGGCCAGAACCTGAGCGAATTCGACCTTCACGCGCGCGCGATCATGGGCCTTCCGATCCCGCATATTGGCCAGAGCGCCCCGGCCAGCGCCAGCGCCGTGATACTGGCGGACCGCGAGGCCGAAGATTTCAGCTTTACCGGCATAGCAGATGCTCTCGCTCTTGGCAGTGAAGGGGCCGAGGTGGATGTGCGGATTTTCTGCAAGCCCGTCACCCGGCTCCACCGGCGGATGGGTGTGGCGCTTGCCACCGGCGCGGATAGCGATGCGGCTCGGCGGCTGGCCAAGAGCGCGGCAGATAAAATCCGGATCGAATATCTGGAATAGTCGTTCATCGACAGCTAATCGCGTTTCGTCTAAAAAATAATTTCACAGGTAACCTTTTGCCTTTTCATGCCCTGCGATTATATGGAATATCAAGACGAAAGGGTCTCAGGACAATCCTGAGTGGGGCCATATTTCCTAATTTTGGAGTGCAGACATGCGATTTTCAGTTTCCAGCCGCAAATTTTTTCTGGGCGTATCAACCGCTGCCTTGCTGGGCATGGGCAGTAGCCCCGCCATGGCAGAACAAACAACGGCCGAGCTTAACAAGATGAGCGCAAACGGGAAAAAAGAAATGAAAGAACCAACTGGCACTGCATCCGGAAACAGCATTTTACAGGACTGGACTGGCCCTTATGGCGGCGTTCCGCCGTGGGATGAAATCAAGGTTTCCGACTTTCCGGAAGCGTTTGAACAGACGATGAAGGACATCAAGGCCGAATATGTTGCCGTGCGGGACAATCCCGAACCAGCAACCTTTGAAAACACGATCATCCCCCTGGAACTGGCAAGCACCAGTGCGGACGAGCTTTTCGCCATCTGGGGCGTGCATTCCAGCAACCTTTCCAATGACGAGGTTCGCAAGATCCAGGGCGAGTGGATGCCGAAAATCTCTGCCTTTTTTGATGAACTGACTCTCGACCCCAAACTTTTCCAGCGTTATAAAACCGTTTACGACAACCGCGAGGCAGCCGGTCTGGATGCACAGCAAATGCGTCTGGTCGAGCGTGAATATGAAGCGCTTGTCCGCAACGGCGCGCTTTTGGAAGGCGCGGATAAAGAGCAGCTCATTGCTTACAATACCGAGCTGTCCAAAGCGTTTAACGATTTTTCCAACAAGGTTCTGGCGGATGAGGAAACCTTCATCTTCCTGACCGATAAAGCCGATCTTGCCGGATTGCCGGAAAGTTTCATCGCTTCCGTTGCCGAAGCGGCCAAGGAGCAGGGTAAAGAAGGCTGGGCGCTTAAAAACACCCGTTCTGTGATGCAGCCCTTCCTGCAAAACTCGACCCGCCGTGATCTGCGCGAGAAAGTCTATAACGCCTATATTAACCGCGGCGACAATGGCGACGAAAATGATACAAACGCGACGATTGCCAAAATCCTGAAGCTGCGTTCCGACCGCGCCAAGCTGCTCGGCTTTGAAACCCATGCCCATTACCGCATGGCCGATACGATGGCGAAAGACCCCGAAACCGCGATGGAACTGATGATGAAAGTCTGGCCCGCCGCTGTTGCACGGGTGGGTGAAGAAGTGGCAGACATGCAGGCGATTGCCGATGCCGAAGGTGCCGGCATTACGATCGAGCCATGGGATTACCGCTTCTATGCAGAAAAGGTCCGTAAAGAGAAATATGATCTCGATGAAGCGGAGATCAAACCCTATTTCCAGCTCGACAACATGGTCGCCGCGATGTTTGATGCCGCAAACAAGCTATATGGCATGAGCTTTACCGAGAATACGGGTAGCGTGCCTGTGTTCGATCCAGCAGTGCGCACTTTTGAAGTGAAGCGCGATGGCAAGGTGGTCGGGCTGTTCTATCTCGACAATTTCGCCCGTGCCGGGAAACGCTCTGGTGCTTGGATGACCACCTATCGCAGCCAGTCCGATCTGGGAGGGAATGATTATGTTCTGGCGTCCAACAATAACAACTTTGTCAAAGGCGCCGAGGGTTCACCCACGCTTATCAGTCTGGACGATGCCTCGACCCTGTTCCACGAATTCGGTCACGCGCTGCATTATCTGAACTATGACATTACCTATCCGGGCCTTGGCGGCACTCCGCGCGACTTTGTGGAATATCCCAGCCAGGTGAACGAGAATTGGCTGCTCACCCGCTATGTGCTGGATAATTATGCCAAGCACGCGGAAACCGGTGAGCCTATGCCGCAGGCGCTGGTTGACAAGATCAACAAGTCAAAGACCTTTAACGAAGGGTTTTCGACGGTTGAATATCTGTCTTCCGCGATTGTGGACATGAAACTGCACAACCGCGCTGAACCGGTCACCGACCCCGATGCGTTCGAGCGTGAGACTCTGGCCGAAATCGGTATGCCTGATACGATTGTTATGCGTCACCGCTTGCCGCAGTTTAACCACCTGTTCTCGTCCGATGCCTATTCGGCTGGCTATTACAGCTATTTGTGGTCCGAAACCATGGATGCGGATACCTGGGCAGCGTTTGAAGAAACCGGGGATGTCTGGGACAAGGAAACGGCAGAGCGCTTCCGCTCGATCATCCTGTCCACCGCGAACGAAACGGACCGCAAGGAAGCTTATCGCAAATTCCGCGGCCGTGATCCGGAAGTGAAATATATCCTCAAGAAACGGGGCTTCCCGGTTCCCGGAGAGACAACCGACAGCGAGTAATCGCCGCTAGAGTGATTTCGAGTGAAATGGAACATTTCACGGCTCGGAAATCACGATA
>JADKLW010000226.1_pt1 | contig 28865 bp, 27 predicted proteins | sample 8641881 | NCBI WGS metagenome assembly JADKLW01 (sample SAMN16272185, study PRJNA661076) | feces metagenome | isolation source: fecal sample from diarrhoea affected cattle B | host: Bos taurus | place: South Africa: Lokaleng Village, Mahikeng | collected 2019-09 | reverse complement strand
CACATCTCACATCCCACATCTCACATCTCACATCCCACATTCCACATCTCACATCCCACATCCCACATCTCACATCCTACATCTCAAAGTTCTTTGTTTGTCCATATAAAGTGATTACTAAATATCATTTTCAACTCTTTCAGCTCGTGTTCCCTCCGGAAAAATCCGTAAACAGATGATCCTGATCCGCTCATGGAGGCATAAACTGCTCCCAGATCATAAAGCTGTTGTTTGATGGTGCAAATTTGGGGATATTTTTTGAAAACAGGTGGTTCAAAATCATTTTTCATCAGATCCTTCCAGTCGGCAACAGGTTTTTTTACAACTTCTTTCAGCGACAGCCCGGGCTTCAGGGGTGTGATCATCGCATAAGCCTCTTTAGTGGGTATTGAGATGTCAGGTTTGACGAGTACAAAAAAGAGATCACTTAAATCAAGTTCAATAGGTTCCAGTTCATCACCAATACCTGTGGCGAATGCCGGTCTGTTGAGTAAGAAGTAAGGACAGTCAGCACCCAGTTTAGCAGCAAGCAGTGCCAACTCTTTATCGGTGTAATGTAAACTGAAGTTGTCGTTAACCATCCACAGCATCGATGCAGCGTCGGAGGAACCTCCTCCCAAACCCGCACCGGAAGGGATCTTTTTTAGTAGATGTATATCGAGGGGGGGGAGCTCTTTTTCAGATAAGATCAGCTTCAACGCTTTGATCACGAGGTTATCCTCACTGTTTCCCTCAATCACATCGCCTGTCTGAAAAAATCTGTAGGGGGTGTTTCGTCCGGACATCTCGTTTGATCTGAGATGGCGGGTATCGGAGGTGTGGTCTGTCGTCGCGGGTGGCACCGAAGTGCCGGCGGGTAGAATCTCCAATGCATCTTTCAACCCAATAGGATAGAATATGGTTTCCAGATTATGATACCCATCCTGCCGGCGGGAAACAATATTCAGTCCTAAATTTATTTTAGCGTTGGGAAAACAGATCATAGATGTTGTTTTGTGCAAAGATAAAAAATTTATCTGTAAGATTCTCCTGCTACCTGTTGTGCTTCTTAGTTGTTGTGACAATCTGTTTATGATTTGACCGATACGTACCTACAGCTCAAACGCAGCCCGCACACCTATTTGTTTAAAGCTGGTTTTGTGAAATGAACCGAAAATTCCGGCATTAAAGAAGCGGTTGCCTATACCATAGCCAAGCTCAGTGTAGGAGATGATCTGTGGGGTGTATAGCTGGCTCAGATAGATCCTCTCCTTGTCAGCGAAGTCCGATACGAAGGGGATATTCTTGAGGATGAGGAAGGGAGTTTCAAACATAGTATGTGCCTGGATATAGGATTCAGAAGCGTTGTACAGATCCCTGCTGAGCAGGTTGAAGTTACCACCCAGTCCGTCGTTCCAGTTTTCAGGAAAATTGTTCTTGGAGAAATAGACAAAGTCGGCGAAATATTCAGTCTCCTGATTGATAAACATGCCTGTGCCCAGGTGATATTGAAATGAATTCATCAATCCAAACTGGATGTTCTGACTTATGTCAAACTCTAATCTGTTGTATTGAGAGGTGCTCCCCAGGATATCCAGAAAACTGCGTGAGAACTCCACCTTGAAGGTGGGGAAGGCTGATCGCTCATGTATTTTCTGCCTGCCCTCATACCGGTAATATTGTACAGGAGTCCAGCTGAGACGTAGGTATGGCGCAAAGGATTTTTTTGTTCCAAACAACTCTTCGATCGGACTAATTATATCTGATGCGGCACGTAACATCAGTGGACTATTCTTACTTTTACGTATATGATAGTCAACACCTGTCTGCAGCAGTACGCCGTTAACTAACTCGTATGTATTGAACAGTTTGAAATAGTAATCCTTGTAATATCTCAGTGAGATATCTTCAAATGAAAGTCCCTGATTCTTCAAACGCTCCTGTATCTGATCAACAAAAAGTGAGCTGTAGGTAGGATTACCTATACCGACCGAAAACGAGGCAGTCCCTAAATGAAAGGGTTCATAATTCCAGGAGGTGGTTAAATCGGTGAAAAACTCTTTCCTGCGAAATAAATACCCTGCAAATGCATTGACCTTGAATGTACGGCTACGATTCAGATCAATACTAAACGATAGTTTCTGACGATAGCTGACGCCGTCACGTGAACTATATCCCAGCATCAGGGGGTTCAACAACCCGGAATAACCTATCCTCGTGGACCTGTACTTGTAATTTGAATTCAATACCATCCGCTGTGCCATCTGTTGTGCTTTTCTGGAGCCGGAGAGTGAATCACCATTGGCTTTTTGCGCTTCTTCCGAAAACTGCTGCTGTATATGCCTGTTGATAACATCTTTCTCTCTTGCCTGAAGCGGTATGGGTCTCTGCTCTTCCCAGAAGAGGGAGTCGCTGCTCACAGGTACAGCATCAAGCCGCACTTTGTAAGAATCACTGATGTTTAGTGACCGCACAGGTTCAAGTATCTGCCGTAGACGGATATCCTTGTAGGTGATGTCAGCCAGATGCCTGCTTGCCAGTATATTCCCCAGGTAGGCAGCCGTTTGATAAATGGTGAAGCTTACGGGCAGGTAATTGGTTATCCACTCATCGCCCATAGTCATCTCAAAAGAGAAGTCAGAAAAAATATCCAATCCCTCTCCCCTGAAAAAAATCACACGCCATGTACCTTTCTCCACAATAAAATATCCTTTCAGCAATTTCGGATTTTCATAGATTGGTGTGAAGTGAATATTATAGTAGGTCTTGTTATTTTCAGAAATTGTCTGATACAGCGTATAACGGTAGTACTTTGCCGTGCTGAACCGGATTGGCATGAAAAAACTCTCATCATTGGTCGTTTCACCGTAGATGTTGATGTTCAACAACTTAAAAGGGATCATGTCGATGTCTTTCCTTCCTGTGAGCGTCCCTGTCACATGTTTGATATCCTGTATGTAACTGTTGGGATACTCAAAACGGAAATCGCTGATCGTTTCGATCACTGCCTCATCGTGATTGGGGTCATGCAGCACAAAATTGGGAATCAGATGGGTGTATTTATAGAAGAAGTTCTTTCTGACAGTCTCTACATAGGAACGTGTGTATACCTCTGCCGTATAATGATCTACAAGATCGTTATACTTTTCTGCAGCATTCATTGTCCTGCTCATAATCGTATCTACAGGCAGACCGGATTCTAAAGCATAACCGTTAAAAGCAACAACGATCAGAAACAATGTTTGTATGATGAGACCTTTCTTCATGCTCTTTTCACTCAAGGATACAAACTTACGTTATTTTTGATTCATAGGAAATAATGGCTAAAAGGAATATGCCTGTGACTAAAGAATCATCGGGTATGTTCCTAATTGGAGGGTGAAAGTAGAAAAATTATTTCAAATTTGTTTCTTTTCGAAAAAAATAATTATATTTGTGTTTTAGAACATAGTTCTATAACACGCATGCTGGGGAAGAACAAGACAGAAACAGAATTATCATCTTCATTACCTGATATATGGAAGATGCTAACCGACGTTGAACGCGATCAGTTACGCCACAACGCCCGAATAACTCATTTTAAAAAGAATGAATTGATTTATCTTGAAGAGGAGTCACCGAAAGATTTGATGTGTCTCTTCAAAGGGAAAGTGAAAATATTCAAAAGTGGTGTAGGTGGTAGAAGTCAGATTATCAGGATTATCAGACCTGTGCAGTATTTTGGTTATAGAGCATATTTCGCCCGTGAACCCTATGTCACAGCTGCATCTGCCTTTGAAGCCTGTACCGTATGCATGATTCCTATGGAACTGATTGAACAGTTCCTTCGGGATAACGGTGATCTGGCTCTCTTCTTTATACAAATGCTTTCGATTGACCTGGGAATAGCTGACCAGAGAGTGGTTAATCTGACACAGAAACATGTCCGTGGACGTCTGGCCGAATCGCTGCTTTTTCTCAAAGAAAGCTACGGCCTGGAAGAAGACGGGGCCACCATCAACATATATCTCGCACGGGAGGATCTGGCGAATCTCTCCAATATGACCACATCCAATGCGATCCGCACTCTTTCAAACTTCGTGAATGAACATATTATTACCATTGACGGGAGAAAAATAAAGATCATCGATGAAGAACGACTACGTAAGATCAGCCGCATCGGTTAAATTGTTCTTACTTTAAGTCTGAATTTATTTCCAATTCCAAAACTACTGTCTACCTTTGTGCTTCAATTCATACAGAAAGAATGATCCGAAAAATTGCCCGTTCCATACTTACATCCTATAATAAACCGGTGGAACGATTTGTGAAAGATCCACACGGTACGCAACAAAAAACACTTGACTATCTGCTACAGCACGGACGAAATACGCTTTACGGAAAAGAAAAGCATTTCACTTCGATTAACGATGAGAACAGTTTTCGTGTGAGGGTACCCATGCAGTCGTATGAAGATTTACGTCCTTACCTCGATAAGATTATCACAGGAAAAAAGGATAATGTTCTCTGGGACACACCGGTGAAATGGTTTGCCATGTCGTCGGGAACAACCGAAGATAAAAGTAAATATATCCCCGTCACCAGGGAGTCGTTGGTCAATGGTAACTACCGTGCCGGTTATCATATGCTGGGGATGTATGCCATACATCATCCTGACACCTCATTTGTGCTGGGGAAAACACTGGTGCTGGGTGGCAGTCAGCAGATAAATCACATTGGTGGCGGCATTTACACGGGTGATATTTCAGCAATATTGATGAAGAACCTCCCCGCTCCCGCAAAAAGGAGAAGAACACCTGAAAGTATTGCTCTCTTGCCTGATTGGGAAGAGAAATTGGAAAAGCTGGCTGACTATGCCATAAAAACAGATATTCGTTCTTTTGTGGGTGTGCCCTCCTGGATGCTTGTATTATTGAAGATGATTGTGGTAAATCGGGGCCAGTCGATTTCTGAAATCTGGCCTGACCTGGAAGTGTTCTTTCATGGTGGTGTAAGCTTTCTGCCTTTTCAGGAGCAATATGAAAAATTGATCCACTCAGACAGAATGCGCTACTGGGAGACCTACAATGCTTCTGAGGGTTTCTTTGGTGTACAGTATACTCCCGATTCCAAAGATATGCTTCTCATGCTTGATAATGAGGTCTACTATGAGTTTATCCCCTCCGGAGAATGGGATAAGGAGCATCCTGAAACCGTGCCGCTGAGCGGCGTGGAAACAGGAAGACAGTATGCGATGGTAATCAGTACCAGTGGAGGATTATGGCGTTATAAAATAGGTGACACGATTGAGTTTAGCTCAACGGATCCTTATTTGTTTAAAGTCACGGGACGAACAAAACAGTTCATCAATGCTTTTGGTGAAGAGCTGATCGTGGATAATGCTGACAGAGCTATTGATGCAGCCTCCCGCGCTACGGGGGCGAAGATAATTGAGTATACTGCAGCACCTGTCTATTTTGATGATGACAATAACGGGGCACATGAATGGTTGATTGAATTCGAAACAAAGCCCTCAGATTTGAATCTGTTCATTCAAACACTGGATGAAAGCCTGAAAAAAATCAATTCCGACTATGAAGCAAAACGCTCCTACAATCTCTCTCTGGATATTCCCGTTGTGCGGGTGGTGGAGAAAGGTGTCTTTTATGAATGGATGAAAAAAAGAGATAAAGCCGGGGGCCAGCACAAAGTACCGAAACTATCCAACGACCGGAAATATGTAGAAAGCTTATTAAATTTTATTGCCGCGAATTACTAAAATTGAATAAAAAGCAGATTACGTTATCAAAAATGAGAAAGATTGCGTAAATTTGCACCCTAAATCCGACTTGTAAAGTGATGAGAATAAAACCAATCTATTTTTTGCTGCTCATTTTTGTGTTGAGTTCATGTAATGAGTATAACAAAATTCTGAAAAGTACAGACCGGGACCTGAAATACACCTATGCGAAAAAGTATTTCGAAGAAGGGAAGTACAGCCGGTCTATTACTCTCCTTGAGGAACTTGTGACCTTTATGAAGGGTACGGCACAGGCTGAAGAGTCGTTGTACCTTCTGGCACAGAGTCATTATAACTCCAGGGATTACTACTCTGCCACACAGGTCTACACCACCTATTACAATTCATATCCTAATGGCGAGTATGCCGAGTCGGCACTGTTTTACTCTGCCTATGGGATGTACCTTGATTCACCCGATCCACGGTTGGATCAATCAAAGACTTATACTGCAATTATAGAGTTCCAGAAATATATTGAACGCTACCCGCAAACAGAACGTGCTGAACAAGCGAAGAATTACCTGTTTGAGTTGCAGGAGAAACTGGCCTATAAAGAACTATTGGCAGCCCGGCTCTACCTTGATCTTGGAAATTATATGGGGAACAATTACGAATCGGCAGTGATCACTGCACGTGAAGCGATGAAAAGTTACCCCTATTCCAAGTATATGGAAGATTATCAAATAACGATTCTCCGTGCCCGTTATGAATATGCACTGCGTAGTACGCTCTTCACACAGCCGGAACGCTATCGCATGGTTGTGGATGAGTACTTCAACTATAAAAACACCTTCCCTGAAGGCAGATATGTTGAAGAAGCTGATCGCTATTACCGGGAGTCACAGGATAAAATTGAAGTGTTGCCTACAACCTGATTAAAAAGAAAATAATTAATTTACATAATAGAATGGATTACAGAAAGATTGCTGCTAGCTCGTCCACAGAGACACGAGATGTGATGAAGTTATCAGAACCCGTTGGAAATGTATATGAAATGGTTCGCATAATAAGTAAGAGAGCCAATCAGTTATCAATTGAGATGAAACAGGACCTGGATACCAAATTACAGGAGTTTGCCTCTTACAGCGATAACCTGGAGGAGGTGTTCGAGAATCATGAACAAATAGAGATATCCCGTTTCTACGAAAAACTGCCCAAACCATCTCTTCTGGCTATTGAAGAGTGGAAAGAGAAGGATATTTATTACCGTAACCCCTCCAGGGAGAAAGAATTGTTCTGAGAATATGTTGCAACGGATTCAAACGCTCTTTTTATTATTTGCCGCCGCAGCCATGCTGGTTGCATCAGTTACTCCTCTCGCTATTTTCATGTTTAACAGTGACAGGGTGTTGTTCGAAGCAATGGGTATTTATCTGAACGATACACTCAACGATTCAACATGGGGATTGTTTGTTGTTGGAATCATCAGCTCAGTGCTTGCGCTGATCACTGTTTTCCTTTACAAACAGAGGATGTTACAGATACGGATCTCAATATTTAATATTGTGGTTATGATAGGGTTTTACCTCTACTTCGGCTTCATTTTATATAAAATATATCCGGTAGAGAATCTTCAGTTCCAGAAAGTGGGTATAGGCATCATCATGCCCTTCATTGCCATCATCCTCACCATTCTTGCCATCAGGAAGATAGGAGCCGATGAGGCACTGGTCAGATCACTCCAAAGACTGAGAAGATAAGAGATAAATGAATTAAACTGAAGAGCGGTATTCCTTGTCAGGAATGCCGCTTTTTAGTTGTACAATACCCGCAAAACCATACGATATGGAGTTTTGTGGGTATCTTACATCTCCCTGATACAATGCCCGGGGAAGTAGGTGCACATGCTTACTTTATGAATGACCCTCATCCCCACAGGATCGTATATTCAGAATGACCACTCTTCTGACGTCCTTGCTTTATCGGTGTCAACAGGAACGGCAGCTTTTGTCTTGATAGGAGCTGTCGTTTCGTTCTGTACGCCAATTCCCTTGTAATACTGCATCACGCTGGGCATGATATTCTCAATGTTCGCAATACGCTTGCTGTCTGTGGGGTGGGTACTCAGGAATTCAGGTACCTGCGCTCCGCCACCACTCTCGGCCATCCTTGTCCAGAAAGGAACAGCTGCCTGCGGATTGTAACCCGCCATAGCCATCACAATCAGTCCTATCTCATCAGCTTCATACTCCTGTTTGCGGGCATAGGGCATCATCACACCAAACTGAGCACCCAGGCCGAAGACGGTGTTACCCAGTTGCTGCATGGCTTGTGAGTTGCCTAAAAGACCTCCTGCAATGGCACCACCATACTGAAGTGCCATCTGCTGACTGATTCGTTCATTGGAGTGTTGTGCAATCACGTGAGCAATCTCATGTCCGATCACCACTGCCAGCGATGCTTCTGTCTGTGTGACAGGGAGCAATCCGGTGAAGATAACCACTTTCCCACCCGGCATTGCAAAGGCGTTCACACTATTGTCTTTTACAAGGCTGAACTCCCAAGCGTAGTTCTGAAGCTCCGATTCGTACCCATTATTCTTGTAGAACGTCTCAACAGCATTCGCAATACGTGAACCAATACGGTTGACCATCTCGGCATCTGTGGTGCCTCTTTCCAGGGGTGCAGAACGCATGAACTCCTGATACTGTTGCAAGCTTAATGCAATGACCTCCTGGTTCGATACCAGTTGTAGTTGTCTTCTCCCCGTGAAGGGTACACTACCACATGATTGAAGCAGCAGCGCCATTAGAAAAACTGTAAATGAAAATTTCACAGTTTTGGTTGAATACACTTTTTTCATAATTTGTTGTTTATTGGTAAATTGTCAAAATGTTTTCTCTTCAAAAGTATTGTAAGTTATTGAATAAGCAGCTCAAGCATCACAGGTATGTGAAAGTTTGTTGCTGTTTACCACAAATTAAATATTTATCTCGTTTCTTTCCTGCAGCACGAGCGTTTATATATTATAAACAGTTAAGAGTGAAAGAGGTTTATTTATGCAGCCTTTTTTAATGTTTTTAGCCTGATAAATTGCATAATATAGATTGAGATGATGTTTTTATGGTGCATAAATCGATTTTGATTTTACTCTCAATTTTGTTATCTTTGGGCAATTTTTAAACAGTTAAAAAACACCCTGGAAGAAATTTCGCGACTTCGGTTTTCACAACCGTGAGCGTGGATTTCATTTATTAAACTGATCTATGTCTCCTACACAAAAAAACGACGACGATATTAAAGATAAAAACGAGGAGGATGAAAATGATTTCTCCTCCAAATCCGTACCCGGTTCCAAAATAGCTGTCAAGTTGAGTGACGACAGTACACTCAACCTCTCCAAAATGTATCAGAACTGGTTTCTCGATTATGCTTCGTATGTAATCCTGGAACGTGCTGTGCCGCATATCTCCGACGGTTTGAAACCTGTACAACGACGTATACTCCATGCGATGAAACGTATCGACGACGGTCGATTCAATAAAGTTGCCAATATTATTGGTAACACCATGCAGTTTCACCCGCATGGCGATGCTTCCATCGGTGATGCACTCGTGCAAATGGGACAGAAAGATCTGCTCATTGACACACAGGGTAACTGGGGAAATATTCTCACCGGTGACGGTGCGGCAGCACCCCGTTATATAGAGGCCCGTTTGACGAAGTTTGCACTTGAAGTATTGTTTAATGCGAAGACAACAGAATGGAAACCGTCGTACGACGGCCGAAACAAGGAGCCGGTAACACTCCCTGCCAAGTTCCCACTGCTTTTGGCTCAGGGTGCCGAAGGAATTGCCGTGGGGTTATCATCTAAGATATTACCTCATAACTTCAACGAATTATGTGATGCCGCTGTGGCTTATCTGGAAGAGAAATCATTCAGACTCTATCCGGATTTTCAAACAGGAGGATACATCGATGTGGAAAAATACAACGATGGTGAACGCGGCGGATCGGTGAAGGTGCGGGCTACCATCACCAAACTAGATAATAAAACGCTTATCATTAAAGATATTCCGTTTGGAAGAACCACGGCTAGCGTTGTAGACTCAATTCTTAAAGCGAACGATAAAGGAAAGATAAAAATCAAAAAGGTTGATGATATCACTGCACAAAATGTAGAAATACATGTTCAATTGGCACCTGGTGTCTCCTCGGATAAAACCATCGATGCATTGTATGCTTTCACCGACTGCGAGATCAGCATCTCTCCCAACTGTTGTGTCATCGATGATAACAAGCCTCATTTTTTAAAGGTCAGCGACGTGCTACGGGAGTCTGTCGACACGACTAAGCGGTGTCTTCGCCTTGAGCTGGAGATCGAAAAAAATGAAAAACAGGAGGCTTTGTTGTTTTCCTCACTAGAGAAAATATTCATTGAAGAGCGTATCTATAAAGACAAGGAATTTGAGAATGCGAAAAGCATGGATGTTGCCATCACCCATATCGACCATCGTCTGGAACCCTACAAGCCCGACTTTATTCGTGTGATCACACGTGATGATGTACTCAGGCTGATGGAGATCAAGATGGCACGAATCCTCAAATTCAATTCGGATAAATCGAACGAGACCATCGCCAGGCTACTGGAAGATATTGAAGAGATCGACCATCATCTCAATAACCTGGTAGATTACGTCATCTCCTGGTTTGTGATGTTGAAAGAGCGCTACGGCAAGAACTATCCCCGGAAGACGGAAATTCGCAGCTTCGAAAATATCGAAGCGGTGAAGGTGGCTGAGGCGAACGAAAAGCTCTATATAAACCGGGATGAGGGATTTATCGGTACCGGGATGAAAAAGGACGAATTTGTCTGCAACTGTTCCGATATTGATGATGTCATCGTTTTCTTCAAGGATGGAAAGTACAAGGTGGTGAAAGTGGCTGAGAAGATGTTCGTCGGGAAGGGTATCCTCTATGCCAGTGTGTTCAAGAAGAACGACAAACGTACCGTTTACAACGTCGTCTATCGTGATGGCAGAACATCGCCTCACTATATCAAACGCTTTTCGGTGACAAGTGTTACCCGGGACAAGGAATATGACCTGACAAAGGGCAAGACAGGTTCACGCATTGCATACTTCAGCTCTAACCCCAACGGTGAAGCCGAAACGATCAAGGTGATCCTGAAACCGAAACCGCGCCTTCGTATTTTGCAGTTCGAGAAAGACTTCAGTGAAGTGGAGATTAAAGGGCGCAGTGCAATGGGTAACATTCTCACCAAGGCAGAAATACATCGTATACAACTGAAACACAAAGGACTCTCCACTCTTGGCGGACGTAAGGTGTGGTTTGATCCTGATGTCCTCAGACTCAACTATGAGGGTGGAGGTGTCTTCCTGGGTGAATTCCAGGGTGATGATAAGATTCTCGTAATAACAAAAAATGGTGATTTCCACATCTGTAATTTTGATCTATCAAACCATTTCCCTGTCAATATTGACCGTATTGAAAAGTATGTGGAAGGGAAGGTGTGGTCTGCCGCATTGTTTGATGCCGATCAGGGGTATACCTACCTGAAACGGTTCCCGCTTGAAGCATCGGAAAAACCACTTAGTTTCATTGGTGATAACACCGATTCACAACTATTTTTGCTTACCGATGTAGTATATCCGAGAGTAAAAGTTATCTTTGGGGGCAATGACGATTATCGCGAGCCACTGGAGATTGATGTAGAAGAATTTATCGGCATTAAGAGTTATAAAGCGAAAGGTAAGCGTATAGCCAATTTCGAAGTGAAAATGGTGGAAGAGCTTGAACCGGTACGATTGCCTGAACCCGAGCCGGAGCCGGAGGAATCAATCAAGGTGGAGATTGACGAGGAGAATGGTGATAGCCAACTCTCTGACTCTGATTTGCGCGATGAAATTACAGGGCAAATGAAATTGTTTGAATAAATGGTTGAATCAGAATAAATGGTGTATCCCCCAGGAATAGTAAATACCCAATATTCAATGAGAAGGATAACGATACTGGCGTGTGTATGGTTCTGTTCTTTCAGTATGCTTTTTTCGCAGGAGAGTGACTCTGCGTTTGTGGAAACGTTTAATCAATCAACACTTTTGGGGGTGGGTAAAGCTTTTCTGTCTGACAGTTATCTCTCACCCCTCACTTATAGTGGTGTGAGCATGACATTGATGCATGACCGTATAAAAGGATCACCTCATTTAAACGGAAATATGCTTTTACAGCAACAATTTCAGATCCAGACAGCCATCACAAAAAACCCTACCGCTTCCGCATCGGAGTATTACGGAGATATCAATTATCACCTGAACGGTTTTTATCCCTTATTGCGTACGACAAATTTCAGATTATTCGGTGGTGGTGGGTTCGATGCATCACTGGGCGGTATTTATAATGTACGTAATTCCAATAATCCCGGATCACTTAAAACATCTGTGAACCTCCATCTGGCGGCAATGGCACTCTATAACTGGAAAGCTATAACCCTTCGGTGGCAACTCTCCACTCCCTTCGCAGGTGTTTTTTTCTCACCTGAGTATGGTCACTCATATTACGAGATATTCACATTAGGGAATAATAAGGGAACCGTTCATTTTGGCTCATTCCATAATCAGCTGGCATTACGTAATTATTTCACCGTGGATGTACCGCTTAACAGGATCACTTTGCGTGCAGGCTACCTGGGAGGTTATTACAGGACAGATGTGAATCAGCTTAGCACGAAAATTGTTTCTCATCAGTTCATGTTTGGACTGGCAGCGGAATCGATCAATTTCGGCGGCAAAAGAGCACGTCGTACCCCATCAATAAAAAGTATCTATTATTAATGGTCTGATAAGCAGAAGATAGATGCTTTTCCATCACATTATGAATATATTATACATATTTTATGCAATTTAATTTTGACGAGAATATAGACAGAACCAACAGCGACTGTGTGAAGCTGGAGCGATTGAAACCCTATTTCGGTCGTGAGGACCTCATTCCCTTATGGGTAGCCGATATGGATTTCAAGTCTCCTCCTGCTGTTATTGAAGCTTTAAAGCAACGCGTGGAGCATGGTCTCTTTGGCTATACAATCGCTCCGGATGCCTGGTATCAATCAATTATCAATTGGTTACATAAACGGTACAAGTGGGAAGTGAATAAGAGAGAGATTAATTTTGTACCCGGTGTGGTGAAGGGATTTGCCTTTGCGATTGACGTCTTTACTGAAAAGGGTGATAAGATCATCATTCAACCACCTGTATATCATCCTTTCAGACTTGTGACGGAGTCTCTCGGGAGAGAGGTGGTTAATAATCCGCTTCTCCTCGAGGAGGGTCAGTACAGGATGGATTTTGCCGGGTTGAGGGACCTCATTGCGAAAAATAATTGCAAGATGCTCATTCTATGCAACCCTCACAATCCCGGCGGAAGGGTGTGGACTGCCGAAGAACTGAGAGAACTGGCAGAAATTTGTCACGAAAATGAGATCATGGTCGTCTCCGATGAGATCCATTCAGATCTTGCATTACCCGGGTATAGCCATACTCCTTTTGCCACTGTTTCGCCCGAAGCAGAGAAGATCAGCCTTACGCTGATGGCACCCAGCAAAACCTTTAATATTGCAGGTATAGTCAGCTCTTTCGCAGTGATACCCAACAAAGTTATCAGAGAAAAATACCTCGCATACCTGGAACCACGAGAGCTTACACAAGGTACCCTCTTCGCTTATACCGCCACAACGGCAGCATACGATAAATGTGATGAATGGCTTTCTGAAATGATTGAATATGTGCAGGGTAACATAGATTATGTAAACAATTACTTGAAAGAGAATCTGCCCCAGATAAAAGCCATGCTACCGGAAGCCTCCTTCCTGATTTGGCTCGATTGCAGGGAGTTGAACTTGTCTCATGCTGAGCTGGTGAAGTTCTTTGTAGAGAAAGCAAATCTGGCACTGAATGACGGAACAATGTTTGGTCACGGGGGCGAGGGATTTATGCGTCTCAATGTGGGTACCTCACGAAAGGTGCTGGAGCAGGCTCTTAATAATATAAAAAAAGTGATTCAAAAATAAACATCAGAGAGGGACAGTTGTTACAATTTTTGCCTCTTATAATATTTACATACTAAAGAATAAAGACAATGAAGATTTCAGAAAACAAATACGTCACTCTTTCTTACGATCTGAACGTAGGCGAAGGGGAAGAGCGCGAACTGATGGAACAGGCGACTGCCGAAAAGCCGCTGGAGTTCATATTTGGTACCAACTCAATGCTCGAAGCGTTTGAAAAACAGATCGAGGGCCTGGGGCAGGGAGATACCTTTTCATTTCAACTCACACCCGAGGAGGCTTATGGTGATTATGACGAATCCAAAATAATCGAATTGCCAAAGAACATTTTCGAGATTGATGGTAAAATCGACGATCAGGTGCTTTTTGAAGGAAATACAGTGCCCATGATGGATTCATCCGGTAACCGGCTGACAGGCTCTGTGATGTCCATAGCCGAGGATGTGGTGACGATGGATTTCAATCATCCGCTGGCAGGTGAAACAATGCATTTTGAAGGATCGGTGACAGCTGTACGTGAGGCATCGGCAGAAGAGATTGCTGCCCTTTTCTCCGGTGGTGGCTGTGGTTGTGGATCCGGTGGATGTGGCTCTTGCGGCGACGGAAGTGATGAGGGTGGTTGCGGTTCGGAGTCAGGTGGTTGTGGTTCAGGCTGCAGTTGCTGATAAAATGAATGAAGATCACAAACCAGATTACCTTAATCCGATTTGTGATTTTTTTTACTGTTAAATTGAGGTACAAGGTGAAATGAATACATTCGGAACTATTTTCAGGTTAACAACGTTCGGAGAATCACACGGTGAGGCCGTGGGAGGAGTGATTGACGGCTGTCCTCCCGGATTGGAAATTGACATGGAGTTTATCCAGTCGGAGCTCGACAGGCGTCGTCCCGGTCAGTCACGCATCACCACACCACGCAAGGAGTCGGACAGGGTGCAGTTTCTCTCGGGACTGTTTGAGGGAAGGAGTACAGGTGCACCCATCGGTTTTATGGTGAGCAACGAGAACCAGCAGTCATCGGACTATGATCATCTGAAAGAGGTCTTCAGACCTTCCCATGCCGATTTCACCTATCAACAGAAGTATGGAATCCGTGATCACAGGGGTGGTGGTCGTTCCTCTGCCCGCGAGACGCTATCACGTGTAGTGGGTGGTGCCGTTGCAAAGCTATGGCTCAGGCAGATGAATGTTGACATCATTGCATACAGCTCTCAGGTGGGCGAGATAGCGCTTGAACATGATTACACGAAATATGACCTCTCATTGATTGAAGAGACACCCGTGCGCTGTCCCGATCCGGAGAAAGCGGAAGAGATGATCAAGCTTATCAATGAAGTACGCTATCAGGGTGATACCATCGGTGGGATCATCACCTGCGTGATCAAAGGGGTGCCCGTGGGATTGGGCGAACCGGTGTTCGGCAAGCTGCACGCTGCCCTGGGATCGGCGATGCTTGGCATCAACGCGGTGAAAGGGTTTGAGTACGGAACAGGCTTCAACGTCAGCCAGCGCGGTTCTGAGGTGAACGATGTCTTTTACAACGACAAGGGTATCATCAGCACCCGCACCAACCGCTCGGGTGGTATACAGGCCGGCATCTCCAACGGTCAGGATATCTACTTCCGCGTGGCTTTCAAACCTGTCTCTACCATCCTGACAGAGCAGCAGACGGTGGATGTTGAGGGGAATGATACCACCATCAAAGCCAGGGGAAGACATGATCCCTGTGTGTTGCCGCGTGCTGTTCCCATCGTAGAGGCGATGGCTGCCATGACCATCATGGATTCCTTTCTGATCGCCAGAGCGAAGCAATAACAGCGAAAGTGAAGAGTTTCAGTGCATCCTTCACCTGTGCCCTGTTAAACTATTTCATCCTAAAACCATCCAAGCAATATCCAATAATATTAAAAAAGAAAAATTATGAAAAAGGTAATTGCTTCCCTCTCGTTAATAATGATATCGATCGTGATGTTTGCACAGGCTGACTATTCACTTTTTACAAGAGATATCAGAAGTTACACCGATAATTACACCGATGATCAGGTCATCGGGTTATACGAAAATCAGTATGCGTTACCCCGCAACAAGCTGCTGCAGCTTTTCAGCGGTTTCGGCCTTGACTGGGGTAATGTCTCCCTGGGATTGGAACTGAGCAATTACCTCGGTGTGCCGGTGGGTGATATACTCGGTGTCTACCGTGAAAATCCTGAAGGAAACGGATGGGGTGTGATGGCACAGCGTTACGGGATCAAACCCGGTTCTGCTGAATTTCACCGGATGAAAGCGATGATGGGTAAAAGAAACCGTAACTGGAACGACATCTTTGATGATTACGGCAGAACCCGAAACCCGGCTGTAGCGCGACGCAACCGCCTTCCAATCAATGAAGGGCTGATCAGACTCGATCGCATGTCGTCAAAAGAGATGAAACAGATCAACAAAGAGATTGAAAAGCGGAACAGGCAGATCTACAAACAAGAGAAGAAGATGATGAAAGAGTGGGAGAAAGAGAATAAAAAAATCCGTAAACAGACTGAGAAGATGCGCAAAGAACAGGGTAAAAAGATGAAAAAGAACGGTAAATGGTAATGGGCAAACCCTGATCAGATGAAATCAATCTATATAACAATATTACTGTTTTTGGCTGCCGGAGTGATCTCTGCGCAGCCAAAAGCGCTTTTTACCCCCGGGGATCAGACGCTGTTCAACGATTATCTCTCCTATATCGAACCCTATAAGGAACTGCCTCTGGACAGTCTCCTGGAGAAAACAGCCATATTTTTCCTTGAGAAGCCCTATGTGGCCCACACGCTCGAAGTGACAGAGGAAGAGAGAGTGGTGGTGAACCTGCGTGCGTTCGATTGTACCACCTTCGTGGAGACGGTGATCGCTCTGACGAACACAGCAAGGCAGGAAAAGCCGGCGTTCGGTTTCTTCCTGGATCAGTTACAGAAAATACGCTATCGGGAGGGTCAGGTGCAGGGATATGCATCGCGGCTGCATTATACCTCCGACTGGGTTGGTGAGAACGAACGGAAAGGTCTTGTGACAAATATCTCCCACCTGTTGGGTGGAGTGAAAGAAGAGAAGCAGATTCATTTTATGACCTCTCACCGGGATGCATACAAACAGTTGAAAAGCGATGATCAAACACTGAAGGAGATTCTCACCATGGAGAATGAGATCAACCTGAGAGAAGGGTTTTATTATCTCCCAAAAGCAGACATCGCAGTCATTACAGAACGGATACCTCATATGGCGATGATCGCTTTTACCACGAGCATCGATGGATTGGATGTCACCCATATGGGATTCTCCTTCAGGCAGGATGGCAGACTCACCTTTATCCATGCCTCGAGTGCGAAGAACAGGGTTGTTATTGACGAGAAAAGTCTGAGCGACTATTGTGCGGCACAAAAGAGTTGCAGCGGCATTATCGTTGCAGCAATAAATTGATCTTTATTGAATGTTCAATTATTATCGTAAGCAGGCTTATCTCTTACTCGAACAGATCATCCACTTTTTTTGTTTTCTTCTCCCTTCTTTTCTCCCTGAGAAACCAGAAATCGAGTTTTTTAAAAGTGGTATTGATAATAATCACCAGTATCGTAGCTGCTCCCAGTTCCCAGTAAAAGCCAAAAGCTGCCAGACAGCCCAGTGCGGCACTGCTCCAGATGGTGGCAGCAGTGGTCAACCCCTGCACGTTGGGTCCCCGGTGTAATATTACCCCGGCACCAAGGAATCCAATCCCCGTGACAATCTGACCTACTACACGCGACGGATCGCCTGTTGTGGACTCTTCGAGCAGTCTGAGCGATACAAGTGCATAGATTGCGGCTCCCACCGCAACAAGCGTGTGTGTACGTAATCCTGCGCTTTTGTTGTTCGTTTCACGCTCAATGCCGACAGCTGCGCCTGCCACCGTTGCAGCGAGTATGCGTATGATAAATGTAAGTGGATCCATAATAAAAAAATTACAAACTTTTCTGCACAATTTTTTCTGCATTACGCACAAAGATATCCATTTTTCGTTTTTCTTCGCTACCCAACATCACATTTTCAGCGTTCCATGATGGTATCAGCTGATAGTTGATCCTTCCTCTCAACTGCTCTTTTCGTACCCATACAAATGAATAATCACACGATTCAATCACAACAGAGGAAGCATCATCTCTTTTGCTGATCACGATCTCTGCGAGCATCCCTCCGTCGGTATTGACTCTTTGTTGATTAGAGATGAAGTTACCCAGTGAGTAGTAGACGACACTCCTGATATCACCCTTTTCTTTCTCTATTGCGAGTGGTTGTATCACATGGGGATGATGACCGATCACGATCCTTACACCATGTTGCAGAAGGAGGGCGGCCATTTTTTTCTGCTGTAGTGAGGGTGTAGTGTGATACTCATCACCCCAGTGCATCTGTGCAATGATGATATCGGGCTTGTACAGTTGCGTGTGGATGATGTCTTTTTTGATTTGATTGCTGTCGATAAGATTCACGATGTTTGGTGGTTTCACTGCCAATCCGTTGGTGTCATACACATAATTGAGGAAAGCAATACGAATACCGTTGTTGATGATCATTAAGGGATAATAGAGATCCCGTGTTTCATCAGATTTAAAAGTGCCAGTGTGATTGATGCCGATTGAATCCAGAAAATCTATCGTTCGTTCCAGTCCTCTACTCCCGCGGTCGACAGCATGATTGTTCGCCTGGAAAAAAATGTCAAATCCGGCATTCTTCAATGCTACAGCAAATTCATCGGGAGAGCTGAAGGTGGGATATCCGCTATATGGCTTTCTGCCCAGTGTAGTCTCAAAATTCACCCCGGCAATATCGGCTGCCGCAATCCTTTCCTTCACCAGGTAAAAACAGGAGTCATACCGGTAACTGCCATCTTCTGTTCTGGCACTGCGTACCTGTGGCATATGCTGCATCGCATCACCGGCAAAAAGCAGTGATACGCGCTTCTCCTGGGATGTTGCAGGGGAGATGATCAGTATGAGTAAAATGAGTGGGACAAACGTGCGCATGATAGTTGAGATTATAATAAGTCCAAAGGTCGCAAAAAATGATGCATCGCATCATATATTCACGACTGACCATCAACCACCATCCTCAATGCTACAACGTAAATGTATAAACCTATTCTTCTATGAGTATTGATTTTTCACCTTCTCCTTTATTTCACTTGCCGGAGGTACGTTTGCAGGCATGGGTTGAAGAACAGAATGATAGAGGTCAGGGTCTTTGAGCACTTCTACTGCTTTATCGAATACTTTATCGCCGGAAAGCTGATGAATAAGTACACCTTTCTTGTAATAATAACGTTGTACTATTTCAGACTCAATCATACTTCGAATATCCTCTTTAAATAATTCAAGATCACGATCAAGGTCGGGGTGTAGTTTATCCTCCAACGCCTTATATTCTTCCGATGCCACATCCATATACCCTTCAAACTCCATCATGCTTTTCAATTGTGCCAATGTGCGTTCGCTGAACTGATCATACTTGAAATCCTTCGATCCCACGAACAGTTTGAACGCATCATAATCTGTATCAGACAGGCGAAACTTATCAGGTGTGGTGATGGAACGGTGTTGTTGTGCCCATTCAGTGACATAATCGAAAATGATGTTATCCGCCATCAGGTAGTAGCCGATGGTGCCTCCTCTGTTTTGCGGGAGGGTAATGTCGGGTGTGATACCGCCACCATCACGCACTTCACGTCCATTTCTGGTTTTGAACAGGTTGGTGAGTGAATCGGGTACACGGGCCACACTCCCATCCGGATTGCGGTGTGAGTAGTCGAGTGCCTGAATACAGCGTCCGCTGGGGATGTAATATTTGGATGTGGTAATTTTTATGTTTCCTCCGTAGGGAAGATCACGGGGTGTCTGCACCAGTCCCTTGCCGAAGGAGCGGTTGCCGACGATCACGGCACGATCGAGATCCTGCAGGCCACCTGCTACAATCTCAGAAGCAGAAGCTGAGCCGGTATCAATAAGTACCACGATGGGTATGATCTCATCAAGAGGTTGATTTTGCGTATGATAGGAGCGGTCCCACTGTTTTACTTTTCCTTTTGTGGAGACAATCTCTTCCCCTTTGGGGACGAACAGGTTCACCACGTTGACCGCTTCATCGAGAATGCCTCCGCCGTTGCCGCGCAGGTCCATGATAAGGGATGTAGCTCCTCTTTTCTTGAGCTCAACAATGGTTTCCTTCACCCTGACGGAGCTGTTGGTAGTGAAGCTGCCGAAATGGAAATAGCCGATGTTCTCTTCTATCATGTCGGCATAGGTGATCGGATCCATCTCAATCTTTTCACGTTCAAAGGTTAATTTCCGTACTTTCTTTTCTCCGGGACGTTGTATGATCATGTTGATCACCGTCCCCGGAATACCTTTCAGCTTGTCGCTCACCTGTTTAACGGTGGCTTTGCGCATATTCTCCCCATCTATCTCAAGGATCGCATCACCTGCTTTCAGCCCTGCTTTGTCAGCAGGCAGTCCTTCGTAAGGTTCATTGATGATCACCTGTCCATCCTTGTAGGAGATGATCGCGCCGATGCCGGCATATTCACCAGTTGTAAGGAACTGAAGATCACCCATATTCTCTTCAGAATAATATTCAGTGTAGGGATCGAGCCGGGTAAGCATATTGTTGATGGTTCCCTGTACAAGGTTGTTTACCTCTACACTGTCTACATAAAACATATCCAGCTCACGAAGCAGTGAATTGAAGATATCGATATTTTTGTTGATGTCATAATAACGCTGATTTTTGTCCTCAGCGGGTGTTTGTGCCACAGCATGCATCGCACTGATTGTGACCAGTAGTAGAAGTATACTTTTTCTCATATTTATTTTTGATACAATATTTTAATCATCTCTAGCAGCTGGAGCCGCTGCCATGCTTATCTCAGACAAAGAAACAAATTTTTTGCGAAAATGTCTCTTTCTTTTCGTTATATGTTCATAAATATCATGTGTCAAGCGGAATATATTTTTATCTTTGCATTCAAAAAAAGATTGTAAGGTGATGCGCACACTTTTCCGCTATATGCTCCTTCCTTTTGTGGTCGGGTTAATTATCTTTGCCGGTACCTGTCTGATAGGACCTGCAAGTGTACCGGATATGCCCCGGGGTATACCATGGGACAAAGTGGTTCATTTTGGCATGTTCTTTCTTCTTTCCGCTGTATCGCTGTTCGATTACTATAAACTGCACGATGGCCATCCTTCGATTTTTCGGTGGGTGTTATGGGGTTTCATGATTCCCGTGATCTATGGTGGGGGCATTGAACTGCTTCAAAAGTTTATCTTCACATCGCGCAGTGCAGAGTGGGGTGACTGGATAGCTGATATCCTGGGCTCTCTTACAGCACTCATCATTGCAATTATTTACCTGCAAAAAGGGAATAAATAAAGAAAAAATATATCTTTGTAATAGATTGATGCAGTATGTTTAAATATTACTTCTTTTGTTTTATCGCTCTCGGCTTTGTGGTTGCATGCAATAGTACCTCCGGAAAAAATCAGGACAGCACCGGCACAGGTGAGATGGATAGCCTCCGGGTAGCACAAGCAATGCCTGAAAGCAGCAATTACCAGTTTTTGGTGAAAGTGGGGGATATAGCACCCGATTTTGAGATGCAGCTACCCGAAGGAGGGAGTATGTCTCTCTCTTCCCTTCGTGGCAAGGTGGTGATGCTTCAGTTTACTGCCAGCTGGTGCGGCGTATGCCGTAAGGAGATGCCATTCATTGAGTCACGTATATGGCAGCGTCATAAAGATCATCCGGCCTTCGCTCTATACGGTATAGACAGGGAAGAGCCGGCAGAAAAAATTGATGAACTTAGAAAGGCAACGAACGTTACCTACCCGATAGGGCTGGATCCCGATGCTGGCATCTTCGGGTTATATGCCGAGGAGACAGCCGGGATTACGCGTAATGTGATCATTGACAGAGATGGTAAGATTGTGATGCTGACCCGTCTGTTTGAAGAGGAAGAGTTTAACCGCATGGTGGAGACAATTGATCAGTTACTCCTTAATTAAATAAAAATAATGCCTTATGAAGTACGAAGATTTAAAAATTCTTGATGAATTAAAAGTGAAAGGAAGTATTACCGAAGAGGAATACCAGCGTGAGAAAGCAAAGATCCTGAATGAAGAGGAGAGATCATCAGCCTACGCAAGCAAGACGCCGTTGTATGGATTAAATGAAAGCACCTACCTGATGCTGATGCATCTTTCACAATTCGCCGGTTTCTTGATTCCATTTGCCGGATTCATTGTGCCCATAATCATGTGGATCACAAATAAAGAAACCCATGCCGGAGTTGACATGCACGGCAAAAATATTGTAAATTTCATGATTAGTTATACGATTTATGCAGCTGTATTATGTATCACCATCATTGGGATACCTGTGGCAATCATCTTAGGTATACTCTATCTCCTATTTGTTGTGTTGGCCTCAATAAAGGCCAGCAATGGTGAATACTGGAAATATCCGCTCTCGATACAATTTATTAAATAATGATTCAGGAACAGTTAGTTAATTATTCGAACGTACAATTGAATCGCGATGAGAATATCATCCTGCGAAATGTGAACCTTACAGTAAACCGGGGTGATTTCCTTTATATCATCGGGAAGGTGGGGTCCGGGAAGAGTACACTGTTGAAAAGCATGTATGCAGAACTCCCCATTGTGGGAGGAAGTGCACGTGTGTTTGATTATGAGCTGGGCATGATAAAGCACAGACTGGTACCTTTCCTGCGCAGGAAGATAGGGATTGTTTTTCAGGATTTCCAACTGTTGATTGATCGTACGGTGGAGAAAAACCTTGAGTTTGTGCTCAGGGCCACAGGCTGGAAAAACAAAAGAGAGATCAGGGACCGGATCAATGAGGTGCTTGTGCAGGTGGGCATGCAGAACAAAACCTACAAGATGCCCCACGAGCTGTCGGGTGGGGAGCAGCAGCGTGTGGTGATCGCACGCGCCCTGCTTAATTCGCCGGCACTCATCCTGGCTGATGAACCTACGGGTAATCTCGATCCTGAAACCGGGAGTCAGATCGTGTCACTGTTACAGCAGATCTCAGAAAACGGCACCGCCGTAATCATGTCTACTCACAACTACTCCATCGTGCAGGCATTTCCGGGTAAGATCATGCGTTGTGACAATATGGAACTGGAGGAGATGCACAGTTAAAGCAAATCCCTCCCTTCCAACCCTGCAACACGCTATTTTTTCGCTGCATCCGCCACTTCTATCTTTTTTTTTGTACCTTTGCACCTTTAAAAAATTCAACTATATAAACTGTTCATGATCGTGGCTGATACAAAGTATATTTTTGTTACGGGCGGTGTCGTTTCCTCATTAGGAAAGGGAATCATTGCGTCGTCACTCGGTAAATTGCTGCAGGCAAGGGGATATAAGGTGACTATCCAGAAGTTCGATCCATATATCAATGTGGATCCCGGAACACTGAACCCGTACGAGCATGGAGAATGTTATGTGACTGTTGACGGTCACGAAGCTGATCTGGATTTAGGCCACTACGAGCGCTTCCTCAATATACAGACTACCAAAGATAACAACATCACTACAGGTCGCATCTATCAGAATGTGATTCAGAAGGAACGACGGGGTGATTATCTGGGCAAAACAGTGCAGGTGATTCCCCATATTACCGATGAGATCAAACGGAATGTGAAGTCGCTCGGTGTGAAGAAAAAGTTTGATTTCGTCATCACTGAGATTGGTGGTACGGTCGGTGATATTGAATCAACCCCCTTCCTGGAGGCTGTCCGTCAACTTCGCTGGGAATTGGGGAAAAACTGCTTCTGCCTGCATCTTACCTACGTGCCCTATATTGCCGCTGCAGGCGAGATGAAGACAAAACCCACACAGCATTCCGTAAAAGAGTTACAGTCGCTGGGTATACAGCCAGACATGCTTGTGCTGCGTACAGAGCGGAAGCTGAAAAAGGATATACTGGATAAGGTAGCCCTCTTTTGCAACGTGGAGCAGGGAGCCGTGATGCAATCCATAGATGTCTCCACCATCTATGAGGTGCCGGTGATGATGGAGAAGCAGGGGATGGATGAGATCGTGCTACGCAAGATGAACATGCCGCTGGGTGGAAGCCCCGATCTGGAGAGCTGGAAAGTCTTTCTTCAGCAGCGCAAGGATGCGAAGAAGGAGGTGCATATTAAGCTTATAGGCAAATATGCTGAGCTGCCTGACGCCTATAAATCAATCAATGAATCACTCTCTCAGGCAGCCATCTACAACGACAGGAAACTGGTGCTGGATGTCTGTCATTCCGAAAAAATCACTGAGGAGAATGTGAAGGAGACACTGGGTAATGCCGATGGTATCGTGATTGCTCCTGGTTTTGGACAACGGGGTATTGAGGGGAAGTTCATCTCATTGAAGTATGCCAGGGAAAATGATGTACCCACTTTCGGCATATGTCTGGGAATGCAATGTATGGTAATCGAGTATGCCCGTTCTGTATTGGAGCTGACAGATGCCAACTCAACCGAGATGGATGCGATGACATCTCACAAAGTGATTGACCTGATGGAAGCACAAAAGCACATCACCAATATGGGTGCATCCATGCGCCTGGGTGCGTATGATTGTGTGCTGAAAAAAGGATCTCTTGCTTTTAAGGCATACGGCAAAACAAAAATTGAGGAACGTCACCGTCATCGTTTTGAGTTCAACAATCAATACAAAGATCAGTTTGAGACGGCCGGGATGAAATGTACCGGAACAAATCCCGATTCAGACCTGGTGGAGGTGGTTGAAGTGCCACACCTCAGGTGGTATCTGGGTACGCAGTTTCATCCTGAATACAACAGCACCGTGATCTCGCCAAACCCGTTGTTCATGAGTTTTATGAAAGCGGCTGCGGCCATGAGTGAAGAGAATAGAAAATAAATATTTAAAGCGTTTATCACTGTATGCTGATGGCTGCAGACTATAGAAAATGGATAAAAATACAATCATAGGATTACTTCTGATAACAGCGATTATCATTGGTTTTTCGATATACAACAGACCTTCATCAGAACAGTTGGAGGTACAGAGACGTACGCGTGATTCAATCCAGCTGGTTGAACAACAGAGAGCTGCACTTGTAGAGGAGCGTAATGCCGTTGATACCGGTACAACTGAGTTCGAGCAGGGTAGTAATGTGTCCGATTTCTTCGGTGGCAGCCAGCCAATGCAGGCAGCAGCCGTTGACACGACAGCATTTGCTGAAACAGTAACTCCTGATTCACCTGGTACACCACTGCCTGTCACCTCTTCTGAAGGGACGGTTGTACTTGAAAATGAAAAGGTGCGCCTTGAGTTGAGTACGCTTGGTGGAAATATCAAAAGTGTACAGCTGAAAGAATACCTGCGATATACCGGTGATAGTCTCTATCTGTATGAAGGTGACGAAGCGCGGTTTAACCTGGATCTTTTCAACCGCAACAGTGTCCGCCTGTCCACCGAGGGAGAGGTCTTCACCCCTATTGTCAGTGCTGATGGGCATACGGTCACCATGCGTTTGCAGAGCTCACCGGAACAATATATCGACTTTGTCTATTCACTCCCTGCCGATGAGTATATGATGGATTTTGATATCCGTCTTGTGGGTATGCGCAATGGCCTCCATCCTGAGAGCCTGACGAACTTCAAGATGAACTGGGAACAGAAAGTGCGTCAGCAGGAAAAGGGGAGGACGTTTGAAAATCGTTATTCACGTATTCACTACAAGTATGACCGTCAGGATGTACAGAAGTTGAGTGAATCGAAGAACGACCGCAAAGAGCTTTCTGACCCATTGAAATGGTTCGCTTTCAAGGATCAGTACTTCTCTGCCGTTGTTATTGGTAAACAGCCTTTCAGCAACACCATACTCTCTTCCGAGGTACTTGATGAAAGTAATTATACGAAAGAGTACAAGGCTGAGGTATGGGTGCCGGGGGTGGTGAGTGCCGAAAGTGATCTGATTACTGCCGGCTTCAACTACTATTTCGGTCCGGTGCACTACAACACGCTGAAAGCCTATGATAAGGAGGTGAGCGACAGCTCACAGAAGCTGCAACTGCAGGAGATCGTCTACCTGGGTTACAAATGGTTGAGCTGGGTGAACAAATGGTTCGCTATCCCGGTGTTCAACTTCTTCCTCTCTCTCAACTGGGGTATGGGATTGATTATTCTCATTCTCACGCTGATGGTAAAGATCGTGATCTCACCACTTACCTACAAATCCTACATCTCATCGGCCAAGATGAGAGTCCTTCGTCCGCAGATTCAGGAGTTGGAGAAGAAATATCCGGGTAAGGATAAGGATATGATGATGAAACGCCAGCAGGCAACGATGGAGCTGTATAACAAGGTGGGTGTGAGCCCAATGAGCGGCTGCCTGCCGATGGTGATACAGATGCCAGTGTTGCTGGCACTCTTCTTCTTTTTCCCGTCGGCCATCGAGTTACGTCAGCAGGGCTTCCTTTGGGCAGATGATCTCTCAACATACGATTCTCTGATATCCTGGAGCGGCAATATACCCATCATCACCAAGTATCTGGGAAACCACATCAGTCTCTTCTGTCTGCTGATGACCGGTGTAAACGTGATCTACACGAAGTACAACATGACAACGATGGATACAGGTCAACAGACGATGCCTGGTATGAAACATATGCCTATCTTTATGTCGATCTTCATGTTCTTCTTCCTGAATTCCTATCCTGCCGGACTGAACTACTACTACTTCCTTTCCACGTTATATACCATCGTGCTTACGATGATCATGAAACAGGTGATCAACGAGGATAAGATCCTTCTTCAACTGGAAAAGAACAAGAAAAAGCCGAAAAAGAAATCAGGGTTCATGTCTCGTCTTGCCGAAGCACAAAAACTGCAGGAGAAGCAGGCACGTGAGAAGGCAAAAGAGAATGCCAAACGCAATTATAGAAAATAATCAACCCTGTTTAATGAATTATGTAGAAAGCCCGGAAGCGTTCACGCTCCCGGGCCTTTTCATGATGCAGATCAGCTGTTCTTTCAGTTCATCACAGCCTACTGTCGAGCCTCTATGGCTTCCGTTTGTTTTCCGGTGTGCAGGGTTGCCAGGATCTCTCTGAATTGTGTGGTGGTGGCTGATATGCCCCTGAGTAAGAAAACAGTCCGTTGGGAATGTAGAGAATAACTACAGGAACAGAATTTAAAGAGAGATTAGTTGAAAAGGTGAACATATTTTTTCGATATTTGTTTAACCTACTGTAGATGGTATTGTTTATGCTATATCCATAAAAGTATATAGCTGTCCAAAAAATGAAACAGACCTTTTTGGTAATATTTTTATTTGTGTGTTAAATAGATAAAATGTTTATTTATGAGTGATGACAAAAAAGTACTTGAGTACGACGAAGATGATTCTCTGAAATTTATCCAGGAAAACCTGCCGGAAGAGATGCATAATGAGTTTTCAGACGATGAAATCAATTACATCGTAGATTTAATCTATGAGTTCTACGAAGAAAAGGGTTTTCTGGATGAGAATGATGACACTGAGATTGAGATTGATGAGGATGAATTGTTGGAATTCATCATCAGGAATGCCCGTAAAGATGCGATCAGGGAGTTCACTGATGAGCAGATCGAGGCAATCGTTGCCGGGGAGCTGGCTTATTGCGATACACTGAATCTCTTCGATTGATAAGACAGACAACGAATCAACCAAAATAAAAAATTATTAATTTAAAATTAAACTGACTATGAAACGATTTTCAAAATTATTCACTATCGCAATATTGGGTAGTGCGCTGGTATTTTCAAGCTGTGGTTTAAACAGAACCGTAAAAGGCGGCGGTATAGGTGCCGGCGCAGGTGCTGCTGTAGGTGCAGGTGTAGGTGCAATTGCCGGTGGCGGCAAAGGTGCAGCCATAGGTGCCGGGATTGGTGCTGTACTGGGTGGCACTGCAGGAGCCATCATCGGAAATAAGATGGATAAGCAGGCAGCTGAGCTGGAACAGATAGAAGGTGCTCAGGTAGAGAAAGTAAACGCAGGTGAAGCCATCAAGGTGACTTTTGAATCAGGTATACTGTTCGCAACAAACTCAAGCACATTGAACACCGCTTCACGTGCTTCTCTTGACAAATTTGCCACATCACTTCAGAACAATCCTGATACAGATGTAAGAATCTACGGTCATACTGACAGTACAGGTAGTGATGCCATCAACAATCCGTTGTCACAACGACGTGCCGAATCGGTATACAACTATCTTCTTGCTAAAGGTGTTTCCGGTGCCCGTATCGCATCTGATGGCTACGGCTCAGCACAACCCATAGCAGACAACAGCACTGTTCAGGGTAGGGCTCAGAACCGCCGTGTGGAAGTCTTTATTCTTCCAAATGCCAAGATGATTCAGGAAGCCAAGGAACAGGCACAATAATCTTTTAACTTATTGTATGACAATATAAAATCGCGTTGCCTGTGTGGTGACGCGATTTTACTTTTTATCAAAAAAAATGGCTGAAGATTTAACAATTCCAAAAGAGGGATCAAAAGAAGAGATGTACGAATCGTTGTACCCTCAACTAAAAGCGCTGACAGAAGATGAACCTGATCTGATCGCCAACATGGCGAATATTGCATCTGCACTGAAAGAGGCATTCGGTTTTTTCTGGGTTGGTTTTTACAGGGTGGTGGGTGATCAGCTGGTGCTCGGCCCTTTTCAGGGGCCGGTTGCCTGTACGCGCATTACATTTGGTAGAGGTGTGTGCGGAAAAGCATGGAAAGAAAAACAGACTGTTATCGTCCCTGACGTGGATCTCTTCCCCGGACATATTGCCTGCAGCTCCCTCTCCCGGTCGGAGATTGTGATCCCGGTATTGAATGATGGAGATGTGCGGGCAGTGCTGGATGTGGACAGTGACGTGGTGAACAGTTTTAACGAGGTGGATGCCCTTTATCTTGAGAAAATCGCTTCTTTGTTAAAATTCTAGCTCTATTTTTTTTGAAATAACAAAACTTAAGGTTATCTTTGTAGCC
>JADKLW010000222.1_pt1 | contig 29003 bp, 29 predicted proteins | sample 8641881 | NCBI WGS metagenome assembly JADKLW01 (sample SAMN16272185, study PRJNA661076) | feces metagenome | isolation source: fecal sample from diarrhoea affected cattle B | host: Bos taurus | place: South Africa: Lokaleng Village, Mahikeng | collected 2019-09 | reverse complement strand
TGAGTTTTTCCTGACAGCGCTTGAGAAACGTCCAGGCCAGATGAGCCGCCGCCGGACCGACATCGGTATACAGGTCGACGAAAATCAGATCCGCCGACTCTGCCGTCTCCAGCAACTCCACCGCATCACCGATGCGAATATAAAGGCGCGCATCGTTCTGCAACCCCAGATAACGCATCGCCAGCTCCGGCACCGCCGGGCGCAGCTCGATGGCCTCGACGTCATCCAGCGGCAGAAATTCAAGGCATGCCTGCGTCAACGTCCCCGCGCCCAGGCCAAGAAAAAGCGCAGTCTCAGGTCCGGAATGGAGCAGCCCGCCCATCAGCATCGCGCGGGTGTAGTCGTACTCCAGCCAGCTCGGCGCAGCCGTGAATACGCAGCTCTGCTCGACTGCCGCACCAAATTCGAGAAAACGGTAATCACCCACCTCCAGCACGCGAATCAGACCGAACTCATCGCGCACCTCGGCCAGCACTACTTCCTGCCTGTCCACTACGCCCACTCCTGACGGAACCTGTTGACGGCCCATGTGACCATCACTACGACGGGTTCGGGAAAACATCGCATATTACCCGAGCACGCCAGCCAGGCGTGTTCCGCGGGATCTGACCCAGAAAAAATCAGCTTGCTGATAACTTGAAATCCGTATCGGTGAGCACATATTGGAGGTGGTGACAAACACAGCGCCGAACAGGCACCACCATTCCACTGGAGGTAACGCCATGAAATCCCTGATGACTCGCGGAAATCTGTTCGATGATTTTTTCAAGGGTTCGCATCTCCCGGCTACTTCATTCAACCGTTGCATGGCGATGCGCTGCCCAGCCCCTCGCAGATCCGCATCGACGTAAAGGAAACAGACACCGGATATAACCTCGAAGCTGAGCTTCCGGGTGTCAGCAAGGAGAACATCCAGATTTCCATCGAAGGCAACCAGGTCAGCCTGAGCGCCGAGGTCCGGCAACTCGATGAGCAAAAGAATGGAGAAAAAACCTTGCGCTCGGAGCGCTATTACGGCTCCGTCTCTCGCAGCTTCCAGTTGCCCTCGGAAATCGACTCAAGCCAGGCTAAGGCCCGCTACGAAGATGGCGTGCTAAAACTGACTCTGCCGAAAAAGCAGAGCAGCGCCTCGCATCGGCTGACCATCGACTGAGACTGCCAGCCAGGAGGCAGCGCCGCATCAGTCACATCCTCAACCCAAGGGGGCAGAACGTTCAGTTCTGCCCTCCTCGCCCTCGATGCACATGGGCCGCAGACAGCGCAGCTGTCATCCATGTCAGGTAAAATCACCGGACTTTTTCCCTGGAAATCCGTTAATGAACCCGACGTGGAGCCCTTCAAGCTGGAGGGAAAAACCCATTCAGCAACAACCTGTCTACCCCAATACCGAGCACCTCGGGCGTGTCGAGCAGACCCTGGCCGGCCTACCGCCTCTGGTGTTCGCCGGTGAGGCACGCGAACTGCGCCGGCAATTCGCCGAAGTGACACAGGGCCGCGCCTTTCTATTGCAGGGGGGCGATTGTGCGGAGAGTTTCGCCGAATTCTCCGCCACCAAAATTCGAGACACCTTCAAAGTGCTGTTGCAGATGGCCATCGTCATGACCTTCGCTGCCAGTTGCCCGGTGGTCAAGGTTGGTCGTATGGCCGGGCAGTTTGCCAAGCCGCGCTCGGCAGGTGACGAGACCATTGCGGGCGTCACGCTGCCCGCCTACCGTGGCGATATCGTCAATGGCATCGAGTTCGACGAGAAAAGCCGCGTCCCGGACCCCGAGCGTCTGCTGCAGGCCTACCATCAGTCCACTGCCAGCCTGAACCTGCTGCGCGCCTTCGCCCAGGGTGGTTTTGCCGATCTGCATCAGGTGCACCAGTGGAATCTGGATTTCATCGCCAACTCGCAGATGGCGGAGAAATATCACCAGTTGGGTGCGCGTATTGACCAGGCGCTGAAGTTCATGCGCGCCTGTGGTATGGACAACATGCCGCAGTTGCGCGAAACCAGTTTCTTCACCGCCCATGAAGCCCTGCTGCTCAACTACGAGCAGGCGTTCGTGCGTGAGGACAGCCTCAGCGGTGACTGGTACGACTGTTCGGCGCACATGCTCTGGATCGGTGACCGCACCCGCCAGTTGGATGGCGCTCATGTGGAGTTTCTGCGTGGGGTGGGCAACCCCATCGGGGTCAAGGTCGGTCCGAGCATGGACAGTCAAGAGCTGATCCGCCTGATCGACATCCTCAACCCGAAGAATGATCCAGGTCGTCTGAACCTGATCGTGCGCATGGGCGCAGACAAGGTGGAGGCCGGCCTGCCGCAGCTGATTCGCGCCGTCCAGACAGAAGGACGCCATGTGCTGTGGAGTTCCGACCCCATGCATGGCAACACCATGAAGGCTTCCAGCGGTTACAAGACCCGTCCCTTCGAGCGGGTACTGACCGAAGTGCGGCAGTTCTTCGACGTGCATCGCGCCGAAGGCAGCTATCCGGGCGGCATTCATATCGAGATGACCGGGCAGAACGTCACCGAGTGCATCGGCGGCTCGCGCGCCATCACTGAAGACGGACTGGGTGATCGCTACCACACCCATTGCGACCCACGCCTGAATGCCGATCAGTCGCTGGAGCTGGCCTTCATGATTGCCGAGACGTTGAAGCAGCTGCGCCCGAGCGAATAGAAACCGACTGTTTGCCGCCAGTCAGTTGCCACCGGCCAGGACGGGTCCATCGACCTGAGCTGTCGAAAGCGAACCCGCTCAGCCATAGGCCTCCCGTACCCGCGACGGGCGGCCAGCCGGCACCTGTAACGCAGGACTCCCACCCCACAAAAGTTGGACCGAGGCATCGCATAGCCTGCTAATAATCTGCATCACTATTAATTCGCCTGCTTACGAAGCGCTGGTAAACTCCGCGCCGCATTTTGCGCCCGGACCCCCATTACACCCTCTCGCAACCGGGTTACCGAACAGAGGAAAAACTCCCGCATGACCGATTCACAGAACACAGGGGCCGCTCGTGCGGCATTCATCGGCCTGCTGCTGGGGCCATTGATCCTGCTGATATGCCTGCTCACTTCCCCGCCTGCCGGGCTTTCCGAAATAGCCTGGCTGACAGTCGGCATGGCCGGTCTGATGGCGGTCTGGTGGGCCACCGAGGCCATCCCGATTCCGGCCACCTCGCTGCTGCCCATTCTGCTGATCCCCCTGCTGGGTATCGATACGCTCGCCAAGGCGACCGCGCCCTATGCCAACCCGACGATCTTCCTGTTCTTCGGCGGTTTCCTGCTGGGCCTGGCCATGCAGCGCTGGAACCTGCACAAGCGCATCGCCCTGGCGACGCTGCTGGCTGTCGGCAACGCGCCCAGCAAGCAAATTGCCGGCTTCATGATCGCTACGGCATTCATCAGCATGTGGGTGAGCAACACCGCGACCAGCATCATGATGCTGCCCATCGGCATCTCCGTGATCGCCCTGCTCGTCGAAGGCAGCGAAGAGAAAGAGGGCGCCCGCTTTGCCACTGCTCTGTTGCTGGGCATCGCCTACTCCGCCAGCGTCGGCGGCATCGCGACCCTGATCGGTACACCGCCCAACGCCCTGCTCGCTGCCTTCCTGCGTGACAACTACGACGTACACATCGGCTTCGGCCAGTGGATGCTGCTGGGGGTTCCGGTCAGCGTCGGCATGCTGCTGTTTATCTGGTGGTGGCTGACCCTTGGCGGCTTCAAACTATCCGGCGGAGACAGCCGTACCATGCTGGAGCAGGAAATGACCGCGCTCGGTCCCATGTCCAAGGCCGAGAAAATGGTCGCCGTGGTATTCAGCCTGGCCGCGGCAGCATGGATCTTCCAGCCGTTTCTGGCGCAACACATCAATGGCGTCAACGACACCAGCATTGCCATCGCGGCGGCGCTGAGCCTGTTCCTCATCCCCGTGGACATGAAGAAACAGGTGTTCCTGATGAACTGGGAAACCGCCAACAAGGTCCCGTGGGGCGTGCTGCTGCTGTTCGGCGGAGGCCTGTCGCTGGCCGGCGTGATCGGCGCATCCGGGCTCGCCCAGTGGATTGCCCAGAACCTGCAGGGCTTCGGTACGTTGCCGTTGATCCTGATGATCGGCCTGGTGGCATTGGTGATCACCTTCCTCACCGAGATCACCTCCAATACGGCCACCGCCGCCGCCTTCCTGCCGCTGCTCGGCGCTCTGGCCGTGGCTCAGGGCCTGCCGCCGGAAATGCTCGCCATCCCGGCAGCCATCGCCGCCAGCTGCGCCTTCATGATGCCGGTGGCGACTCCACCGAACGCCATCGTGTTCGGCACCGGGCAGATGCGCATCCAGTCGATGATCAGGGCCGGCTTCGCCCTGAACATCTTTGGCGTGATCCTGGTAACTGTCCTTTGCTACCTGATGGTCGGCTGGCTCTGGGCCAACTGACTCAGTCTCTGCGGGGTCTGCTGGCTCCGCAGACGTTCGGCGGCATCGCGCAATAATTGCTCGGTGCCGCTCCAGCCCAGGCAGCCATCGGTGATGGAAACGCCGTAGCGCAGCTCGTCACCCAGCGGCTGACAGCCGTCGAACAGGTGGCTTTCAAGCATCACCCCGCGCAGGCTGCTGTCGCCTGCCAATCGCTGCTCGATGACTTCATGCAATACCTGCGGCTGGCGCAGCGGATTCTTGCCGCTGTTGGCATGACTGCAATCGACCATGATCCGTGCAGCAATGCCCTGCTTTTCCAACGCGGCGCGAGCGGCTGCAACGCTTGCAGCATCATGGTTCGGCCCAGCGTGCCCACCGCGTAGCACCAGATGCGTATCGGAATTGCCCGCTGTTTCCAGCAATGCAGGATGGCCCAGGTCGTCGATACCGAAATGCCGGTGCGGATGCGCCGCCGAACGCATCGCATCGCAGGCAATGCCCAGGCCGCCATCCGTACCGTTCTTGAAGCCCACCGGCAGTTCCAGTCCGCTGACCATCTCGCGATGAATTTGCGATTCGCTGGTACGCGCACCAATGGCCGCCCAGCCGAGCAGATCATCGAAGTAGCCTGTCGCCAACGGCTGCAGCAGTTCGCTGGCGATGGGCAGGCCGGTATCGAGAATATCCAGCATAAGCCGGCGCGACAGGCGCAGCCCTTCTGCCATGTCGCCGCTGCCGTCCAGCTGCGGATCATAGAGCAGCCCTTTCCAGCCGACCGTGGTGCGCGGCTTTTCGACGTAGGTACGCATCACCAGCAGCAACTGGTCTTCGACCTGCGGCGCCAGTTCGGCCAGGCGCTGGGCGTATTCCAGCGCGCAAACCGGGTCATGCAGGGAACAGGGACCGACCACCACCAACAGCCGTGGGTCATGGCCATCGAGCACGTCGCGGATGGCGTTGCGGTCAGCATGGATACGTTCGGCGAGCGTGGCACTCAGCGGCAGGCGCTGGCGCAGCAAGGCGGGGCTGGGCAATGGCTGCGCACTGCGGCGAGCCGCGATGGAAAAGGTCGCCGAGACTTCGGCGCGGTCAAGCTGGACAGTGGTGTTCTGGGTAGTGGCGGGAGCATTCATGATCTGGCGGTTCCTTCGGCCATCGCGGGCAATCCCGCGACGGCGCTAATCGTGTGTTCGTTCAGGCGGTGTCGGGGCGGCAGTGAAGCGGCTAAATCGCCAGTCGTAGCGGTAATAACGGTCGGTGCGGTAATAGGTGGTCATGTTGTATTCCTCGTGATGCAGATTTTCTGGCCAAAAAAACAAAAACCCCGGTCGGGTGGCCGACCGGGGTTTGAAAAAAACGTTTGGTGGCGACCCTGCTTGCTAGGGCGCCTGTGGGGTATCAGACGCGCCTGCGGCTAAACCAATACCCAAAGTAATAACCATCAGCCGCGACCACCTGGCCACGCAACGTCACGGCGCACAGGGCGCCGCGGCTGGCAATGGACTGGGAAGCGAGACTGAAGGACATGCTGTTCTCCGAAAGATGTGCCGAACCATACTCCAGCGCGGCGGCGGGTTGCAACCCGCTCTACAGGCTCATCACATCCACAAAGCGCGGCGTAGCGTCGTTGTCGATACGCAGGCTCTTGAAGTCGAACAGGTTGCGGTCAGCCAGTTGTGAGGGCACCACGTGCTGCAAGGCGCGGAACATGATCTCGGTGCGACCCGGTGATTTGCGCTCCCATTCGCGAAGCATGTCCTTGACCACCTGGCGCTGCAGGTTCTCCTGCGAACCGCAGAGGTTGCAGGGGATGATCGGGAATTCCTTCAGCTGCGAATAGGCCTCGATATCGACCTCGCTGCAATAGGCCAGCGGACGAATCACCACGTTGCGACCGTCATCGGAGAGCAGCTTGGGCGGCATGGCCTTGAGCGTGCCGCCGTAAAACATGTTGAGGAAGAAGGTTTCCAGGATGTCATCACGATGATGACCGAGGGCCATCTTGGTCGCACCGATCTCGTCGGCGAAGGTATAGAGCGTGCCGCGGCGCAGGCGCGAGCACAGCGAGCAGGTGGTCTTGCCCTCGGGGATCTTCTCCTTGACCACCGAGTAGGTGTCCTTCTCGACGATGTGGTACTCGACACCCAGGCTCTTGAGATACTCGGGCAGCACATGCTCGGGAAAGCCCGGCTGTTTCTGATCCATGTTCACCGCGACGATCTCGAACCGGATGGGCGCGACCTTCTGCAGGTACAGCAGGATGTCGAGCATGGTGTAGCTGTCCTTGCCGCCGGACAGGCAGACCATCACTTTGTCGCCCTCCTCGATCATGTTGAAGTCGGTGACCGCTTCGCCGGCCAGGCGGCGCAGGCGCTTCTGCAGTTTGTTCTGGTTGACCGAGAGGTTGCCCATGTCTGGTGTCCGGTTGAAATACGAAAGGCGCACATTTTACGCGCAAAGCGCGCATCGCCCCAGTCCATCCTTGCTAGGCTTGCCACATGAACAACGAACTCGCACCCGAGATGGACCTGGCCGAGCAGATTTTCGTACTGCTGCGCGAGCAACCGGAGGGTTGCAGCGAATACCAGCTGATCCAACAGCTCAAGGCCCGTCACAGCACACACATTCCGCACCTGCCGCTGTTCGACAAGCTGGTGCTGTTTCGCACCCATTTCCTGGTGTTCAACGCGCTCTATCGGTTGCGTGACCACCTCTGGCAGCAGACCAGCCACAGCCTGCAGATATCTCCCCTGTGCATCCAGTTGCAGCCCTATGTCGCGGCAGCCGACGGGGTCTGCGAGCCTGACCCGCTGCGGGCGTACTACCTGGACATGAATCATCTGCGCGACACCGATGAAGAGGAAGTGGAACGTCTGCTGGCCAGCTTCTGGTCGCGCATGCGTGGCGATCATCAGGGCGAACCCCGCGAGGCCTGGACTCCCGACCAGAAGCGTGCGGCGCTGGAGTTGTTCGATCTGCAGCAGGAAGACGATTCATCACTGACGCTGAACGCCATCAAGCGACGCTATCGCCAGTTGGTCAGCATTCATCACCCCGACCGTGGCGGCAGCACGACGCGAATCCAGTCAATCAACCTGGCGATGGAAATATTGCAGCGCTATTACCGCTGACCGGATAGCTCCCAAATGCTCTAACCAGCCCGGCACAGCAGGCGATACCGCCCCTATACTGCGTCATAAGGTCGCACGCCATCACGCTGGCGCAAGCCAGGCGAAGCGACTCTCCAAAATCGAGGAGACGCAGGCATGATCAATCACGTTTGGGGACTGTTCGCTCATCCCAGCCAGGAATGGCAGGAAATAACCGGAGAAGAACGCGGCGTTGGACGCCTGCATCTCTGGGAAGTACTGGTACTGGCTGCGATTCCGCCCATCGCCGCCTTCATCGGTACTACCCGATTCGGCTGGAGTATCGGCGGCGGAGAACCCGTGATGCTCACCGAAGCCAGCGCGCTGCAACTCACCGTGCTGTCCTACCTGGCGATGCTGGCCGGCGTCGCGGTCATGGGGGCCTTCATTCACTGGATGTCGCGCACCTACGATGCCAGTCCGACGCTTACCCAATGCATCATGTTTGCCGCCTATACGGCAACGCCGCTGTTTATCGGGGGTCTGGCCGCGATTTATCCGGTGCTCTGGCTGGGCATGCTCGTCGGCACGGCAGCGATCTGCTACACGGCTTACCTGCTCTACGTCGGCCTGCCGACATTCATGAACATCCCTTCGGACGAAGGCTTCCTGTTCTCCAGCTCGGTACTGGCCGTAGGACTTGTGGTGCTGGTGGCGATCATCGCGCTGTCGGTGATCATGTGGGGGATGGGTGTGGGACCGGTCTACGTTCGCTAACCGGTAGTAGACAGGAGGGCCGCCATCAGGCGGCCCTTTTCATTTGCGGTATATCCCGACGCCGGGGAAACCCTTGGTCCATCTGCCGTTCTAAAGCGTAACGCCAGCCAGGGCGTCACGCCGTGGCAAAGCCACCCGAGGCAGATGGAGACTCCCATGATCCCCCATTTTTTGACCCTGATGACCCGCCCCGACCAGGCCTGGACCGACATCCGTCGAGACGAGGAACGCAACAGCTCCAACTACCTCCTGCACCTTTTCCTCTGGGCATTGCTGCCGGCGATCTGCATGTTCATTGGTACTCGCTACGTGGGCTGGAGTCTGGTGGAGGACGAGCGAGTCTGGCTCGACACCCGAAGCGCCGTTCAACTCAGCGTGTTGATCTACCTCACGATTATTCTCGGCACCTTCATCATGGGGTTCTTCCTGCGCTGGATGTCGCGCAGCTTCGAGGCTCGCCCTACCCTCAACCAATGCGTGGGTTTCATTGCCTACATCATCACGCCCTTCTTCCTGGCCGGACTCGGCGCGCTCTATCCAAGCCGCTGGATCGCCATCACGGTGCTGGTTGCCGCGGGTGCGTATTCCACGTATCTGCTGTTCGTCGGCCTGCCGACCTTCATGCGTATCGACAACCGCAATACCTTTCTCTACGGCGCCAGCACCTGGGCCGTCGGGCTGCTGGTGCTGGTCAATCTGAAAGTACCGATGATCCTGTTCTGGATGATGGCGCTGGAGCCGAACTACCAACGCGATACCGTGCAGAGCCAAAGCCATGGTTTCGAGGAAAACCGCCCGCAGGAAGCACCGGGAGGCCTGGACAACGAGCGCCGCTTCAACGAACGCCCGAACGAGTGAGCACCACCCTGACGAACACCTCGACCCAAGCTTTGGCATAATGCGGCGCTCTGCAACTGGAGTGCCCGATGCCCGAGCGACTCAATGCCCGTGTCGAAGCCTGCTACCAACTGGCTGAGGCCTTCTTCAAGCAACGCTTCAAGCGGCCCGAAGTGAGCCTCAAGCTGCGTGGGCAGAAAGCAGGCGTGGCACATCTCGACCAGAACCTGCTGCGTTTCAACGATCAGCTCTACCGGGCGAACACGGAGCACTTTCTGCAGCAGACCGTGGCCCACGAGGTCGCCCATCTCGTGGCGCATCAACTCTACGGCGGCCAAATTCGCCCGCACGGCGAAGAATGGCAACTGATCATGCGCGGCGTCTACGAACTGATGCCTGACCGCTGTCACAGCTACGAAGTCGCCCGTCGCCAGGCCAGCCGTTATATCTATCGCTGTGCATGTCCCGAGCGGGATTTCCCCTTCACCGGCCAACGCCATGCGCTGGTGCGCAAGGGCCGCCGCTACTTCTGCCGCAACTGCCGCGCCACGCTGGTGTTCAGCGGCCAGCAGCGGATGGAGTAAATCGCGTTACAGGCGGCGTACTCGCCAGGCAGCCAGCACAAACAATGCCGCCAACACCGCCATGAGCGGCAGCCAACCCGCATGCTCCCAGACATAACCCGCCGCATAACCCACCACACTGGAGCCCAGATAGTACGCGCACAGGTACAGTGCGGAAGCCTGAGCCTTGGCACCTTTGGCATGCTGGCCAACCTGCCCGCTGGCCACCGCATGCGCGGCGAAGAAGCCCAGAGTAAACAGCGCCAGCCCGGCGATGATGGCGACCAACCAGGGCATCGAGCATAGCGCCACACCGAGCAGCATCAGCCCGATCCCACCCTGCATCACTGCTTTGGCGCCGAAGCGAGGCACCAGTCGCCCAGCCCATCCGGCGCTGAAAATCCCCGCCAGATAAACGGTGAACAGCAAACCGATCACCGTGGACGACAAGCCAAAGGGCGCGCCCGCCAGACGAAAGCCGATGTAGTTGAACAGCGCAACGAAACCACCCATCAACAGGAAAGCCTGCAAGAACAGATTGCGCAGTACAGGGTTGCCCAGATGCTGTCGGAAATTCTGCAGCAGCCCACCCAGCGACAGCGTCTGAGCCTTGAAGTGACGCGACGGTGGCAACAGCCAGACGAACAATCCCAGCGCCAGCAGACCCAACCCGGCAATACCGCCAAGCGCCATTTGCCAGCCGCCCATGTCACTCAGCAGGCCGGACAGCAATCGGCCCAGCAACCCTCCCAGTGCCGTGCCGCCGATATACAGCCCCATCGCAGCCGGGAGCGACTCGGGGTCGAACTCCTCACCCACGTAGGCCATGGCCAGCGCAGGCAGACCGCTGAGCGCCAGCCCCAGCAATGCCCGCAGAACCAGCAGCAGATTCCAGGACTCCACCAGCACGCAGGCAAGGCCCAGCAGACTGGCCAACGCCAGTGCTGCGACCATCACCGGCTTGCGACCCCAGCTTTCGGCAAGCGCCCCGGACACCAGCAGGCAGACCGCAAGCGACAGCGTGGTCAGGGACAACGCCAGACTGCTGCTGGCCGCCGACACGGAAAAATGCGATGCCAGCAGCGGCAATAGCGGCTGCACGCAATACAGCATGGCAAAGGTGGCGAAGCCGGCACAGAACAGCGCCAGCGTGGCGCGGCGATAAGCGCTTGTGCCGCGCTTCAAATGGGTGAAGGTAGTGCTGTCGGCAAGCATGAAATGGCCCCGAAATGCGACCTGAGGGTCTCGGAAATGCGTATGGGTTTTCGCTGCGAATCGCGACGAAAGATCAATAGACTGCAAGGATACTCCTGTGAGCTGGCAATTTCGCCACCTTGACGTCCTGCTCTGGATTCCGCCTGCGCCCATTCGCCCCTTCACAGGCGCTAACACCGACGGAACACCAGCCCCCTGACCGGGTCAATCAAACTGAAACATTAAAATGCCTATAAACCAACAACATCAGCCACTTAGCTGTAAATGGCTTTGCCTAACCCGCCAGCACTACCTAGACTCCCCGTACAACAGTAGAACAACAAGGTGAACGCAGTGCCCAACTCCACCGATGCGCCTTCCAGCAAAAGCCAGGAAACCCGCCTTTTCCTGTTCCTTTTGGTTTTCCTGTTTCCGCTGCTGAGCATTGCACTGGTCGGCGGCTACGGCTTCATCGTCTGGATCAGCCAGCTGACCTTTCTCGGCCCACCCGGCCCACTGAACTGACTTCGACCTGCTCGAACTCGACGCGAACGCCATTTGCCGTTATAGGCGGAGCTTGATAACCACAATGAAGAATGATGCTTTGCATATAGCAAGCCTGCTGGTGCACTGCCGACCTGAGCTGATTGAGGCGGTAAAACAGAACATGGCGCTTCTGCCCGGCCTTGAAATCCATCAGGAAAGCGCTGCAGGAAAAGTTGTGGTGGTCCTCGAAGCCGAGCATGAAAGCCGGATCCTGAGCACCATCGATCATATCCAGCAACTGCCCGGCGTACTCAACGCTGCCCTGATCTACCACGAACTCCTCACTCTCGAAGGAGAAGCCTGAATGAGCCTTACCCGTCGTCAATTCGCCAAGGCCAACGCCGCCGCTATCGCAGCCACCGTAGCTGGCATTCCCATCGCCACCAGCGCCACCAACCTGATTACCGACCCACAGGCCACCAACCTCAAGTGGCACAAGGCGCCCTGCCGCTTCTGCGGCACGGGCTGCGGCGTCATGGTCGCCACCAGCGGTGATCGCGTCGTTGCCACTCACGGCGACGTGAAAGCCGAGGTCAACCGTGGCATCAACTGCGTCAAGGGCTACTTCCTGTCGAAGATCATGTACGGCACTGACCGCCTGACGCAGCCGCTGCTGCGCATGAAGGACGGCAAGTTCGACAAGCAGGGCGAATTCCAGCCGGTGAGCTGGGAGCAGGCCTTCGACATCATGGAAGAAAAATACAAGGCGGCGCTCAAGGAGAGCGGTCCCAGTGCGGTGGGCATGTTCGGCTCCGGCCAGTGGACCATCTGGGAAGGCTACGCAGCCAACAAGCTGATGAAGGCCGGCTTCCGCTCCAACAACCTGGACCCCAACGCGCGCCACTGCATGGCCTCGGCGGCGGTCGGCTTCATGCGCACCTTTGGCATGGACGAACCCATGGGCTGCTACGACGACATCGAAGCCGCCGACGCCTTTGTGCTCTGGGGCTCGAACATGGCCGAGATGCACCCGGTGCTCTGGACCCGCGTCACCGACCGCCGCCTGACTGCACCGCACGTCAAGGTCGCCGTCATGTCGACATTCGAGCACCGCAGCTACGAACTCGCCGATATCCCGATGACGTTCAAGCCGCAAACCGACCTGGTGATCCTCAACTACATCGCCAACCACATCATCCAGAGTGGCGCGGTCAACCAGGACTTCATCAAGAACCACACCCGCTTTGCCAAGGGCGCGACGAACATCGGCTACGGCCTGCGCCCGACCGATCCGCTCGAACTGAAGGCGGAAAACGCCGCGGTGGCGGGCAGCTGGACCGACATCAGCTTCGAGGACTATGCCGAGTTCCTCAAGCCCTACACCCTGGAGCATGCTGCCGAGGAATCGGGCGTGCCTGCCGAACGCCTCAAGGCACTGGCCGAGCTGTATGCCGACCCGAAGGTCAAGGTGATGTCCTTCTGGACCATGGGTTTCAACCAGCACACCCGCGGTGTCTGGGCGAACAACATGATTTACAACATCCACCTGCTCACCGGAAAAATCAGCGAACCGGGCAACAGCCCCTTCTCGCTCACCGGCCAACCTTCGGCGTGCGGCACCGCGCGGGAAGTAGGCACCTTCTCCCATCGTCTGCCGGCGGACATGGTGGTCAACAATCCCAAGCACCGCGCCATCACCGAGAAGATCTGGAAATTGCCTGAAGGCACCATTCAGGAAAAACCGGGCTTCCACGCCGTGCAGCAAAGCCGTGAACTGAAAGATGGCGGCCTCAAGGTCTATTGGACCCAGGTCACCAACAACATGCAGGCCGGCCCCAACGTGATGAAGGAAATCCTGCCGGGCTGGCGCAACCCGGAAACGTTCATCATCGTTTCCGACGTCTACCCGACGGTTTCCGCCCAGGCCGCCGACTTGATCCTGCCCGCAGCCATGTGGGTGGAAAAGGAAGGCGCCTACGGCAACGCCGAGCGCCGCACGCACTTCTGGCATCAGCTGGTCAGCCCCCCAGGTGAGGCCCGCTCCGACCTGTGGCAGCTGATGGAATTCTCCAAGCGCTTTACCACCGACGAAGTCTGGCCTGCCGAACTGCTGGCCAAAAAGCCGGAGCTCAAGGGCAAGACGCTGTTCGAGGTGCTGTTCAAGAACGGTCAGGTCGATCGCTTCCCCACCTCCGACATCGCCGAAGGCTACCGCAACCAGGAATCCGAGGATTACGGCTTCTACGTGCAAAAAGGGCTGTTCGAGGAGTACGCAGAATTTGGTCGCGGGCATGCCCATGACCTGGCCGACTTCGACGTCTATCACCAGGAGCGCGGCCTGCGCTGGCCGGTGGTCGACGGCAAGGAAACCCTCTGGCGCTACCGCGAGGGTTACGACCCCTACGTGGAAAAAGGAACCGGCGTGCAGTTCTACGGCTACCCGGACAAGAAGGCGATCATCTTCGCCCTGCCCTACGAAGTGCCTGCCGAAGTACCCGATGCCGAATACCCCTTCTGGCTCAGCACCGGGCGCGTGCTGGAGCACTGGCATACCGGCAGCATGACCCAGCGCGTCGACGAACTGCACCGTGCGGTTCCCGATGCGCTGGTGTACATGCACCCGGACGATGCGCGTGATCTCAATGCGCGGCGTGGCAGCGTCGTCAAGGTCATCAGCCGTCGCGGTGAGATGCAGGCGCGGATCGAAACCCGGGGCCGCAACAAGCCGCCGAAAGGCCTGATCTTCGTGCCCTTCTTCGACGCCAACAAACTGATCAACAAGGTCACCCTCGACGCTACCGACCCGATCTCCAAGCAAACCGACTACAAAAAATGCGCCGTGAAGATCGAAGTGGTCAGCATCGCCTGAGGAGAGCCATCATGAAATTTCGTGTACTGACGTTGACACTCCTCGCCGTGTGCGGCCTGGCCATCGCTGCCGAACCCGACTACCCGCTCGACGCACCCGCGCCGGACGGGCGGCGGGTGGGTGGCAGCATCACCCAGGAGTTCACCCCGCCACCGCTGCGTGACGAAGAGAACAAGGATCTCAAGCGCGAACGCAACTACCCTGAACAGCCGCCGACCATCCCGCACGCTATTCGCGGCTACCAGGTCGACATGAACAGCAACCGCTGCCTGGCCTGCCACAGCCGCGCCAACAGCGCGCGCACACAGGCGCCCATGATCAGCATTACCCACTTCACCGACCGTGACAGCCAGACGCTCGGAGCGGTCGCCCCGCGCCGGTATTTCTGCACCCAGTGCCATGTGGTGCAGCACGACGTGAAACCGCTGGTGAAGAACGACTTCGAGAACATCGACGAGTTGCTCTATCACGAAAATACCCAGAACCAACAGTGAGGACGCCTGGATGAAGTCGATACTCGCGTTTCTCAAGCGCTACTGGAACGTTCTGCGCCGACCCAGCGTGCACTACAGCCTGGGCGCACTGACGCTTGGCGGATTCATCGCCGGCATCATCTTCTGGGGCGGCTTCAACACCGCCCTGGAGGTCACCAATACCGAGGCCTTCTGCATCTCCTGTCACGAGATGGAAGACAACGTCTACATGGAAATCAAGGACACCATCCACTACACCAACCGCTCAGGCGTTCGGGCCACCTGCCCTGACTGCCATGTACCCCATGAATGGACCGACAAGATCGCCCGCAAGATGCAGGCTTCCAAGGAAGTCTGGGGCAAGATCTTCGGCACCATCAGTACGCGGGAAAAGTTTCTCGGCCTGCGCCGGGAAATGGCCGAACGTGAGTGGCGACGCCTGAAAGCAAACGACTCACTCGAATGCCGCAACTGCCACAATTTCGAGTACATGGACTTTACCCGCCAGGCCACCCGCGCCTCACAGTTCCACTCCACCGCACTGGCCAATGGCGAAGCCACCTGCATCGACTGCCACAAAGGCATCGCCCACCGGCTGCCGGATATGCACGGCGTACCGGGCTGGTAAGTTATTGATCGATCAAGTTCGGCCCTCCACAACCCGGTGGGCCGAATTTCTTCAGCCCTTGCATGTCGATCCGAATAGCGACCCTCCTCCATCGCTTGTCCTCGCTGTGTTCAAAACAATAAAGGAGAACCCCGATGCGTTACCGCCTGCTTGGCCTGCTCATGGCCACCAGCTTCGTCGCTCATGCTGAAATCCAGACCCGGGAAATTCCCTATACAGCCGCTGACGGCACCGAAATGGTCGGCTATTACGCCTACGACGATGCCATCGAAGGGCCACGTCCCGGCATCGTGGTGGTACACGAATGGTGGGGCCTGAATGACTACGCCAAGCAGCGCGCCCACAACCTGGCCGAACTGGGCTACAGCGCCCTGGCCATTGACATGTACGGTGAAGGCAAAAATACCGATCACCCCAAGGACGCCATGAGCTTCATGCAGGCCGCGCTCGCCGATGCCGACGCCGCCAAGGCCCGCTTCAATGCCGGGGTTGATTTGCTCAAGCAACAGCAGCAGACCGATGCGGCCAAACTCGCCGCAGTTGGCTACTGCTTCGGCGGCAAGGTCGTGCTGGACATGGCGCGTCAGGGTGTACCGCTGGATGGCGTGGTCAGCTTCCACGGTGCCCTCGCCACACAGACCCGTGCCGCGCCCGGCAGCGTCAAGGCCCGCGTACTGGTCGAACATGGCAGCGCAGACAGCATGATCAGCCTCGAAGACGTCGCCGCCCTGAACGCGGAAATGGTCGCAGCCGGTGCCGACTATCAATTCGTCAGCCAACCTGGTGCCAAACACGGCTTTACCAACCCCGGCGCGGACAAATTCCAGGAAAAAGGCGTCGACGTGGCCTATGACAAGCAGGCGGATGAGCGCTCCTGGGCCAACATGCAACGCTTCCTCGATGAAACCTTCAACAATCCGCGGCCATAAACCACGCACACTTCATTCGCCGGATTCCGCCGTCTTCGAAACCCGGATAACGCCTTCGGAAACCCGTATTACGCCTTCGGCTAATACAGGCTACAAAATATGGGACGCGTACAATCCCGTAGGATGGAATCGCCGAAGGCGCTTCCGTCGCTGATGCCACGCATGACGCCAATACCGCCGCCGGCGCTTCCATCATGATGCTTACGCGAGGGCTTGGCGTGGCCGTGCTAGCATTGCCGCCACCGCAACCTTTCCAGTCGAACGCGAGTCATGGCCGAACACGATTTCCGCTACACCCTGCTCAACCCCGCACACACGCTTACCGAATGCCGCGCCCTGGCGCCGGGCCGCTACCAGGTCACGGGTAACGGCGGCTCGATTCGCAGTGGCGATATCCTGATCGTCACCCTCAAGGGCAGCCGGGACCTGTCGCAGCGACTGACTGTGGACAAGGTTCGTCATCTCATCAACCCGCCCGGTCAATGGACAGCCATGGCCAGCGGGCCGGTATTCCGCGAGCTGGCGATACACAACTGGCAGGTCGATTGCGACGGCTGCGGCAAGCAGCTGGATTTCGAATTCGCGGTAGACGCCAAATCGGGCGAGGCCGCTCGCGCCCCGGCCGCCGAAGCCCGCATTGCCGAACTTGGCTGGACGAACGACGCCGGTCGCCACCTGTGCCCGGCCTGCAAGGGAGCGCAGCAATGAGAAATATCCTGCTGACCACCCTGGCCGCCTTATTCGTCAGCGGCTGCGCCGTCGATTCACAGAAGCTGCAATATGACGTCACCTACATCACCGAGTGGATTGGCGACGAACCCGTGGTGGGCCGAAATCCCGTCTCGCTGACCTTCAGTCAGGACCGCGCCTACGGCAATGCGGGCTGCAACCACTGGTTCGCCAGTTACCAGCTCGACGGCCAGCAGATCCGCTTCAGCCAGATCGGCAGCACCCGCAAAATGTGCGCCGAACACCTCATGAAGCAGGAACAGCACTTCCTTCAGCTACTCTCGCAGATCGAACGCTGGGACATTTCCAACATTGACCAGCTGCGCTTCTGGCCTGCCGAAGGCGCCCCGATTCGGGTCTGGCCAGAACAGAACTGACTGCTCCAAAGGCGCGCATGCCGGGTGGCACTGCACTATCTACAGGCAAGAAACCACCCGCACGCACCCCGCCTGACACTCCTGATCAATGACGTAAGCCGCGCCAGCCCTGGCCAGCGGAGCTGCGAACGGCTCATTCCCGAAACTGGCACAAGCGATGCATGGCATCAGGCAACCAGTTTTGGGGACCTCGGTACAGGCAGGCCGAGGCAACCCCTCTTTTATCCCGACGCAAGGGCCGCTCAGCGGCCCTTGGTTTTTCAGCGGACCTATGGCTTACGGCGCTTGCGCACCCAGTCTGCGCCACATGGCACGGGTCAGGCGCTGACGGTTGGCATAACCCTCCCAAGGGTCCTGCTTCAGTCCATCCAGGCGCTGGTATAGATTGCCGACCGTCCATTGCCCGGCGCTGCGCAAGCCATCCAGCTCGTCCCGACCGATGGGCACCGAGACCGGCAGCCCCGGGCGTGCTCGTACCGAGTACGCAGCTACCGTGCTGGCGCCACGAGCGTTGCGCAGGTAATCGATAAATATCTTGCCGATCCGGTTCTTCGGCCCGGACGTCGCGGTGAAGCGCTCCGGCAGCTGCCCGGTCATGAACTGGGCGAGCGCCTTGGTAAAGGCCTTGACCGTGTCCCAGTCAGCGCGCCTCGCTAACGGCACGATGATATGAATGCCCTTGCCGCCGCTGGTCTTGAGGAAACCCTGCAGGCCCAGCTCGTCGAGCACGGTCAGGGTCAACTGAGTCGCCTCCAGCATGCTGCGCCAGGGCAGCGCAGGGTCCGGATCGAGGTCGAGCACAAAGTGGTCCGGCGTCTCGATGCGCTCGCTGGTAGCTCCCCAGGTATGGAACTCGATGCAACCCATCTGCGCGGCGCCAACCAGTGCTTGCAGGCTGTCGATTTCCATCAGCCGCGCATGGCCGGGGTCCAGCTTCGGGTCCAGGTGCTTGATGTTGGAGATCGCCAGGCGCTCGGCGTGCTTCTGAAAGAACTGTTCACCGCCGACGCCCTCCGGCGCCCGCAGCAAGGATACCGGGCGATTGTTCAAAAACGGCAGCAGCCAGTCGGCGATGGACGCGTAGAACTCGGCCAGCTGCAGCTTGGTGGTGCCGCTCTCGGGGTCGATCACCCGCTGCGGATTGCTGATCGCCACACCGGCGACCACAGGCTTGCCGGGCGTTTTCTTGCCCGCCTTGGCGCCGCTCTTCCCGGGCGCTGTCACTGGGGTCATGCTGGGTCGCTCGCGGACAATCTGCGTGGCCGGTTTGTCGCTGCGCAGGGCGATGAAACTGGCCTGGCGCACGATACCTTCGCGCGTCCACTCAGCGAACTCGACCTCGCCTACCAACTCCGGCTCCACCCAACTTACGCCTCGGGTCTGGGCCGCGGTCAGCTTGCCGGCCAACGGCGAGTCGGCGCGCGCCAGCTCGCGCAGGCGCTGATGAATATCCTTGAGCGCCGCTTCGCCGAAACCCGTCCCGACCCGCCCGGCATAACGCAACCCGCCCGCCTCGTTCACCGCCAGCAACAACGCACCAAAGCCGCTGCGGCTGCCCTTGGGGTTGGTATGGCCGACGATGACGAACTCCTGACGCAGGCGGCACTTGAGCTTGATCCAGTCCGGGTTGCGGCGCGACACATAGAGGCTGCCGGAGCGCTTGCCGATCACCCCTTCCAGCGACATGGCACAGGCGCTTTCGACGATGTCCCTGTGGTTTGCCGTAAAGGCTTCCGAGAAACGCAGCGGGCTGTTGCGCGCACTGCCCAGCAGCGACTTGAGCCGGTCCCGGCGCGTTTCCAGCGGAGTCTGACGCAGGTCTTCACCATTGATAAACGGCGCGTCGAACAGGAAATAGACGAGGTCATGGCTGCGACCGATCTCGAAGGCGTTCTGCAATTGCTGAAAGTCCGGCAGCCCCTCGTCGCTGAGCGCCACCACCTCGCCATCCAGCCAGCTGTCCTGCAGGCCCAGCTTGTCCAGCGCCTTGGCCTGCAGCGGCAAACGCTGGGTCCAGTCGTGGCCATTGCGGGTGAACAGCCGCACTTCGCCATCCGCAATGCGGGTGAGGATGCGATAGCCGTCCAGCTTCACTTCGTACAGCCAGTCCCCTTCCGGCGGGCGGTCGACCAGTGTTGCCAACTGCGGTGCCAGGCTAGCGGGAAACACCTCGGAGACGACGGTTGCTGTCTTCGGTCTGCTCGTAGCCTTGCGCTTGGGCGTCTTGCTCGGCCCGCCAACCAGCGCACCACTGATCACGCTCTGCGGCTGCGCCTCGACGATGTCGTACTCGTTGCTGGGCCGGGCGATATCGTCGCGTTCCTTGATCAGCAACCACTGCTGCTTGTCACTGCTGCCGCGCAGGCGGGTCCGAACCAGCGTCCAATCGCCCGCCAGCTTCTCGCCGATCAGGGTGAACTTGAGCTTGCCCGCCGCATAGCCCGCCGCCGGGTCGCCCTGCGGCTGCCAGATGCCCTGATCCCAGACGATCACGTCTCCGGCACCGTAGCTGCCCTCGGGGATGCTGCCCTCGAAGCCGGCGTAATCCAGCGGGTGATCTTCGACGTGCACGGCCAGGCGCTTGTCGCGCGGGTCCAGGCTCGGGCCCTTGGGTACCGCCCAGCTCTTCAGCGTGCCGTCCAGCTCCAGGCGGAAGTCGTAATGCAGTCGCCGGGCATCATGCTTCTGCACCACGAAGCGCAGCGCGCCGGCCTTGCTGCGCCGCTTGCCGGGCCGTTCGGGCGGCTCGCTGGTGCGTTCGAAATTGCGCTTTCGGTTGTATTCGCTCTGCACCCTGGCCATGGTCACGCTCCCGGATTATTTGCGTGCAGTCTTGGCCGGCTTGCGAGGAGCAGAACCCTTACCCGCAGGCTTCTTCGGCTTGGCCTCGGGCTTGCCTGCGAGGCTGCGCTTGAGCAGTTCGGTGAGGTCGATGACATCGGCGCTGCGCCGCTCCTCCTCGCCTTCGACCCGCTCCACTTCTTCGATCTTGCCGGCCTTGGCCTTCTGCGCCACCAGCTCGAGGATTCGCCCCTGAAAACTGTCCTGGTAATCCTCGGGCCGCCATTCGTCGCTCATGTCTTTGATCAGACGCTTGGCCATATCCAGCTCACTCTTGGCCAACTTGGGTTCAGTCACCGCTGGCCCCAGCTCCAGCGAATCCAGGCCGCGCACGTCGCTGGGCCAGCGGAGCATCACCAGCACCAGTGCCGAATCCAGCGGGAACAGCGCCGCCAGGTGCTGACGGGTACGCAACACCACATGGGCCAAAGCGACCTTGTCCGTGCTGCTCAGCGCCTCGCGCAACAGCGCGTAAACCTTCTCGCCCCGGTTGTCGGGGGTCAGGTAGTACGGCGTGTCTATGTTCTGCAGGGGTATCTGCTGGCTGTCGACGAAGGCGAAGATATCGATTGTCTGGGTCGATTCCGGGTGGGCCGCACGAATCTCCTCCTCGCTGAGCACCACATAGCGGCCCTTCTCGTAAGCAACGCCCTTGACGATGTTTTCCTTGGTAACTTCCTTGCCCGTTACCTTGTTCACCCGTTTATAGCCGACCGGCTCCATGCTGCGCTTGTCCAGCCAGTCGAAATCCACACCCTGGGATGAGGTGGCAGAAACCAACGCGACCGGGATATGGACCAGACCGAAACTGATGGCACCTTTCCAGATGGCTCGAGGCATGCGATCAACTCCTGAGGTTGCGCAGGCGTCGTTCTGGTGGAAAAACTGCAACGCCCGCTCAAGCAGTCGACCATGGGTGGGCGAGAAAGGTTTTATCGGGGGGCCGATTGGTAGGGTGCAAGGCCGTGGCCCGGCCCGCCACCGTACACAAGTCGAAAACCAACGAGGCAGAAACGACCATGCGCTTAGGTGAAAGACCCGGCGTGCTTACTGCATGCCTCGGTAAAGCTCTCGGCGGAAGATCAAGGGCTTGGGGCCTTGGTAGATGCCGAAAGTAATTGAGCTACGTGTTTCGGCATCTCCTCCCTCCTGATAACTACAAACCCCGCCCAGTGATGCATTACCCTCGCTACGCTGACACAACCAAGTAGCGCTGACGCCATTGCTGTGCCGCAGAAGATGGTGCAGCCAGACGCTGCCCTGTGGTTCGGACTTGGGCTCGCTCCCCGTAGCGTCGGTGATCTGCAAATAGGACTGGTTCCATTCCTCCGCCTCATCAACACGTGCATCAGGCAGACCGGAGTCCGGAAAGATAACCCGTTCGGCGCTGACTGCCGTCGGAGGAGCAAGTAAGGTGCAATCGTTATCAACATCTAGCTGCCAAGCCGCACCATTCCAGTGTTCCAGCACTATCGGGGCTTGAGCACTGTTGCCGTGCGGAACGATTAGGTTCTCACTGCGAACTCTTCCAAGGAGAAAATGACTGTCACCGATCGGAGCTACAACCGGCATCGGTACAGTAGGCTCAAAGCCTCTTTCGTCTTTTGGTTGGTCATCGTCACGTTTGAAGTACACACCGTCCATGTCATGCCAGTTCCACATGACCATATTCAAGCTGAAGAAGTTATCTAGCGCAGATGGAGTGGCTGGCCGGCTAAAGCTATAGCCGCCACTGGGCAAGAAGGCTGCCTCTGCAGGCGTTGCCTCAAATACCGGCGGCGGTGTGACCCGATCAGCGATGGCGGACGGGTGTCCTGCCACAGGGATAGCAGAGTTCTGATGGAGTTCGTATATCGTTGCCCCCTCTCGCTCCGCAGGCTCCAGCGTACCAGTGAAGCGCCAGAAAGCTCCCTTGTAGTTCTGTGTCGGGACGCCGCTTCTGTTAAAGCCCCGCACCTCCAGTTTATCCGTGAGGAAGGTGGGTTGTCCTTGGTAGGTAAAGCCAGGCTCTTCAGCTGTTTCAGATGGCGGGGGTAGACAACCAATATTCTGTTTGGGCTTTTCGCCAAGTTCTAGCCAAGCGGGGAAGAAACGGCCAACCCAGTCACTGGTTCCCACCACCTGATTATTATCTTTCAAATAATGCTCCGCGGTCGCTCGAATCTTCACAACACCTACTTCATCTACCTTAGGCTCGGAGGGGAAGGTGTTCACATTATTCAAACCATGGACATACTTAGCCGGGCTAAGTACAGCGACCCCTCCGCCTGGATGAATATCTGTAGGCACTACCTCCACAATCATTTTTTCATATCGGAAATTAGCGGTCACATTGCCTACTCTATTCAAGGCTGTGACATGCAAACTAAAGTCGTCTCCTGCAGCAACAAATGCCCGACAATCATCAGTATCGAAATCACCCTCTGGGTCACTGCATATTACCGGCTGCCCTTCAATCGTTCTGGCCTCCACCTTCAGCTGGGCTGGCGTCACAATGAAACCACCCTGCCCCTCCATGGTTTCCATTGATAACCCCTCCTCATTACCGGCACCTGAATAACTTACATGCAAGGCCATTTTTCCAGCATCCGGGTAAGTAAGGCTACTCAATCGGGCAGTTGCATTCTGACTAAAGGTGATGTCTATAGGAGTTGCTGTTTCAGACGTTTTCCCTATGGTAGCCCCATCAATGGAGACGGACTGATTGCCAACCTGGACCTCCTCGTTAGGGTCTTCATAACTAGACCAAAAGCTCAAAGTGCGAGTTCCACTATCGAAAGCTGGAGAGCATTTCTGCGGATCATCTTCATCCGCCTTTACAGCCTGAATAGTCATACTCACCGAATCACCTGATATAAAATCTGGCACATCGACAAGAAAACCGCTGTCATGAAACCTCACCTTGCAACCGCTGGTACTGCACATCAGACCATTGCTTGCTGCAGGCGAAGCGGAACCGACGCCCAACGTAATCTCGCCGGGTGACCGCACCACTAGCGTAGCAGTGGTATTACCGGTGAAAGTGATGGGGTTACTAGCCCAGCCGCCGCTCGGGCTTAGTGTAAGTGTCGACGGGTTAGATAGAGTTGAAGAGCAGGCAGCGTCAGCGCAGGCCCTGATTGCCACGCTCAGCGAGCCGCAGGTCAGCGCCTGCACAGAGTAATTAAGCTCATAATGATGAACAGTGTCATCCCCAGCGCCACCACACTCGCCATTCACATTATTATTAACGCTTGGATTGCGCGTAGTATCTGCAAGACAAGTCCCTATAACCCTACTTCCCGGCTCTATAGTGATTTCTCCATAAGTGTTAGCCACTTCAACATGGCCATACACAACAGTATTATCCGTCAGGTCAAGGTAGTTTCCTCGCGCGATCACCTCAATCGACTCCTGCGATGAGCCAATCTGACTATTCGATATCTGGACATTAAATGCGTTAATGTCACCAGAAATCATGACGGCATCTTTTATAGCAATATTATTGTTCACCAGCGTGCCATTCTGGCTAGCAATTACCAGGCTTCCCGCAATAACACCTCCTTCGATTGTTATTCCGGAATTAGCTTGAGCACCAGCTGAGAGAACCGTGCCGCTGGTGGTAATAGTGCAACAATCCGTCTTCACCAAGCCGGCAACACTGCCACCTTCGAGTTTGATAAGAGCAGATGTTGCCGTCAGCCCACCTTGAAAAACCGTATTAACAGCATCAATTCCATTATTTGCACTAACATTGCCAGTAATCGTAGAGGCATCAGATTTAAACGTCCCTGTCACAGAAACAGAGCCATTAACCATCGTACCAGCCAGCAAATCAACATTATTACTCTGCCCGACTATAGAGCCATACAGAGTAGAACCATTCAACTTGGTAAAATTACTTCCTTGTGCCTCTAGATCAATAAACCTCCCAACCCCACCAATAGTAGAGTTAATCAGATTGAATCCGCTATAGGACAAGATTTTAATTTGTGGAAGCGTTGTTAAGACATCATCGCCGTTCCCCACCCTAAACGGCTGTCCCCAGCTACAAATATAGGTATTACCACTCCATGAGCCCATATTCCCATTACAGAGAGCTGGGCGATCTACGCCATTTAATGTATAGGTAGCCGCCTGTGCTGGCATACAAAAAAGCAGCGCCACCAACGGAGCGGCCCATGCACCAAATCTGTAGACCCTCTGCATACTCACTCCCTTGGCCGCACCGAATAAATATCGGCCTTTTCAAATCCTGCGATAGCTTTCGAATAATCACGTATGGAAATACTCAGCAGATTCCATCACGATGATATTTCATCCTTTCCTAAAAAATCACTTGCTCGTCAGTATCTGTTTTGAAAATCTATCCATGTTCAGGCACTACAGAAGCAGCTTTCCGGAACATCCATGGATGCCGCACTCATGGCCGTTCCACTACTGCTGCCAGTTGTCTATATGCATAATCCGGATCACCTGGGCTTCCATAGGTCGCCGTAGCCTCCACCCGATAGAACACCAGATCCCGGCCCTCTTCTGGCACGTCGGGCTGCGGCACCGGCAAGCAAATAACCGCCACCTGGAAGCCTTCCAGATTGAACGGGGAGCACGCCTGCGACGGACTCGCCAGTGAGCGTGCAATGCCGTATTCAAGCCCCGCCCTCGCCGCCTGATAGGCGCGGGCTTGTTGCACGGACAGGCTGCTGGTGGTGGTTTGTGTAACGGAAATGCGCCACATGGCGGCAATGGCGCCGGCGATGACGATGATGAGGAACATTGCGGCAACAAGGCCGAAGCCGCGTTGTTTTCGGCCTTGTAGGAGCGGGCCGTGCCCGCGATGCTTTTGCGTCGTCCGGGTTCGCGGGCATGGCCCGCTCCTACCTTGGGAGTCAGGGCGCATTGTCTACGTGTACCTGTTGTAGCAAGGTCACCGCTTCTTGGGTGTCCTTGTCTTTTAGAGTTAAGCGTAGAGTGACGAGGCCGTTGCGAGCGTTGGCACCAGAGGCGTAGGTGAAGTTGCAGCCGGACGCCGGTATAGAGTTAACAACTTTTGCACTACTGCTCTTTTCGGTTAAATCTAAGCGCTCGAAAGTTTCACGCCACAGAAAGCCGTCAGAATCACAGCGATATCCGACTACTTGTTTCGCCAGGTAAAAACGATGCTGGGAGGAATGAGATGAAAATTTAAAGCCATCCAGGCTGGCATTAAGCTCCTTACTGGTCCAAGTAAATTCTTTAGGCGAGACCACATCAATCTCTCCGTCGATAAGGCGTTCAATTGGCGTGTTTGTATTATAAATAATAAGCCAATGCTTATCTGTGCTGGTATCAGGCTCTATACGGCTCAGTATTTTAATACTGCACACGCTAGGACTGGGTGGACAAACAAGCGGCTCAGTCATCACACCAGCCGGATCGGGGTTTGTGCCGTAGCGTCCTGCTGCTTCTATCGGAACAAAGTAAATACCATCACCCTTGATCAGCACCGAATTCGGCACCGCCAGCCGTATATCGCGTGCCATTCGGTTCAGTGCCATGGCGGCGAGATCGGTGAGTTCGGCGCGGCGGCTTTGGTCGGCGAAGCCTTGTAGTGGGCGGGACATGACTGTGGAGATCATTACCGCGACGATGCCGGCCAGGGCGATGACCATGATGAGTTCGACCAGGGTGAAGCCACACTGCCGGTAGTTTTTGCAGGAGGAAACCTTCATCAGTAGTTCGTCCTGTATCCGGTCAGGGTCAGCGTTTGTCCTGATGGGTCTTTGACAGAAACATCAATGCGAGTCGCATCGACTTGTTCACCTGAAGGCCCCAATTTAGCGCTGTCATCCCTCGTCACCGTCACCCGGTAGCCGGAAAGCTCGGAAATCGGCTCATCATTATTTATGCCACGTGGCGGGGCATCGACACTTGAAATCAAGGGAGGATTGTTGGTCAGGTCAACAACCAGCAACGTCTCCAGATACGCCTCTGCGATATACAAACTCTGCTGACGCAACATCGGATCAGCAGATCGAGCAGTGATACTAGCCATGGCGGAGAAGAGTGCGGCGGCGGCGATGCCGATGATGACAATGGTGATGACCAGTTCGACGAGGGTCATGCCGCGTTGCTTGCAGGGTGTGGCACGTGCCGGGTGGTGGATGGGTGAAGCGTCATCCACCCTACGGGGTTCATGGGTCATGGGCTGACCTCGATAAAGCCGGTGGCGCGATGGATCTTTATTTTGAATCTGGATTCACCAATTTCCAGCTCATCGATACCCTGTGCAGGGCAGGTTGCCGTGTCGGAAACACAGCCGAGCGAATTGAATGCATAATCTATCGCACCATGAACCACAACATTTTTTGATGGTGCAATGGGATAGGGCTTACCCGAAGGATCTTCAATTACAGCACCTAAACAAGCACCTTCACCGTATTCCAACTTGTAACCGCCGCTATCGACAGTCACTTTAACCAAACAGCCACTCGCCACTGCCAGTTTCTGTGCATAGCGAACGGTTGAAAGCACTTCTTCAAAATAGAAGCGCTCATCAAAGTTGCCTCTTGTAAAAAAACGCGGGCCCACCACGGCGGCGAGGATGCCGATGATTACAATCACCAATATGAGTTCGACGATGGTAAAGCCGTGCTCTTTATTCATTTCGCCTCAATAGAGTTGCACATCAGACTCAACACCCTTCAAAGGAGTCACCCCAGAGTTGCATTGCGGGCGGCTGTTCGCTGTCGAGTTGAGGTGCTTCATAGACGAAGTAGCATTTTTCCGGATCTGGTGCCTTTTTCAGCTTGAGCAGCAAAAGGTCATATCCAGCTGTAGTTTGTCGCTCCCCTTCAAAATCCTCGGTCAGGCGTGCAGCAATCATAATGCCGCCAACCGAGGGTGCGGGGTAACCATTTTGCATACTGACAGTGGCGCCTTCCATGGCCACCTGCGCATCACGTGCCATGCCTGCGGCCAGCTGTGCAGAGCGTGCCAACAGGGCAGCGGAACGTGCAGTGCCCATGGCGTTTTGCACCACGGCAATGCGCGCATCGCGCCCGAAGTCGGCCAATCTTGGCAGTGCAAAGGCCGCCAGGATGCCCAACAGCACAATTACCATGATCAGCTCGATCAGGGTAAAGCCCCTTTGCCTTCCTTGCATGTCAGCAGTCCTTGTAAAACTCCAGATACCTTAATCAATCCTATGTAGGGCGGGTAAACCCGTCTGCCATAGAACAAAACGGGTTATCGGCGGGTTGCACCCGCCCTACATGATTAGCATCCTGTTTTTACAGGCGTCCCATATGTAGGAGCAGGATAGTCATCTCCACTGGCAGCCGGAACTGTATATGTAAAAGAGCACTCAGCTTTAGTCGGAGCACCATCTACTTGAATAGTCAGAGCAGTAGCTTCCGCCTCCCCTCCACCTGTTACCGTGTAGTCAGTACTAAGCCCAGCTGCCAAAAATATTCCAGCTGCGTCCGCAGTTGGATAGCCATTAACCATAGTAATAGTTTGCCCTTCAAGTTTAACCGAGGCGTTTTTTGCAGTTCCATCTACAAGTTGTTGAGAATGTGCAATAGCCGCAGCAGATTTTACTGCTCCAAGTGCCGCCTCAAGAGTTGCCTCCCGCGCATCCTTTCCAAAATCCGCAAACCTCGGCAACGCAAACGCCGCCAAAATCCCCAAAATCACAATAACCATAATCAACTCGATCATGGTGAAACCGCTCTGTTGCTTCTTCATGGTTGTTGCTCCTTTTTTAAATCATTCAACGAAGGTAAAGGTCACTTCACCGGTACTGGTGTCGTAACGAATCAGGTCGTTCTTGCCATCGCTCTGATAGGTGTAGGTACACACCGGGCTAGCGAATGATGGCACATAGGCAGCACTGCTGGCAGCTACCGTTGGGGCGGAAGCCTGCAGCACGTTCTCCCAAATTGCGGTGCAGCTCACCGCTGCGCTCTCGCCGATTGGCCAGCCCTCGTTATTAACGAACACCTCGCCATTGCCGAAGCCGATCACCGGGTTGCTGGCGACGCCTTTTGACTTGTTTATCTCCCACTGGCCACGCACCAGCGCTACACCGGCCCCCAGCGCTCCTGCCGTACCGGCCACTGCAGCCCGGTGCGCGTCCTTGTTTGCATCCATGAAACGCGGCAAAGCCACCGCTGCCAGAACGCCGAGGATGGCGATCACCACCACCAGCTCGATCATGGTGAAACCCTTGCTGTTTAGTCTCATTTGCCACCCCTCTTGCGCTCGAAGCAGCCTGTCCCTGGCCGCAACTGATTGAAGTGCCCGACGATTCATCCATGAGTCATCGGTGTTGTTTAACCAGCCCAGTGTGGTGCCGGTAATTTGTAGATCCGCTCGACCCGCATCATCGAATGCCAGTAATTTGGCTGAACCAGCGCCGAAACTCCTGATTTGCAAAAGCCCAGCCAAAACGCCCGATTTATCATCCCCTCCCCTGCGCCGCACCGCCCAGTTCCCACATGGGCAGGAACACGCCCAGCGCCAGGATCAGCACCATCACGCCCATGCAGACGATGAGGATCGGTTCGATGGCATCAGCCAGTTGCTTGAGGTCGTAGTCGACTTCCTGTTCGTAGAAGTCGGCGACTTCGATAAAGAGGTCGTCGAGGGCGCCGGTTTCTTCGCCGACGGCCATCATCTGCAGCACCAGCGGGGTGAACAGACCGGAGTTGTGGGCCGAGCGGGTCAGGGCTTCGCCACGCTCGACGCTTTCGCGGATCCCGAGGATGGCCTCGCCGATATGACGGTTGCCGACGCTGGCGCTGTTGATCGAGAGGGTCTGCAGCAGCGGCACGCCGGCGCGGTACA
>JADKLW010000221.1_pt1 | contig 29031 bp, 19 predicted proteins | sample 8641881 | NCBI WGS metagenome assembly JADKLW01 (sample SAMN16272185, study PRJNA661076) | feces metagenome | isolation source: fecal sample from diarrhoea affected cattle B | host: Bos taurus | place: South Africa: Lokaleng Village, Mahikeng | collected 2019-09 | reverse complement strand
TTGTTTCTGTACTGTAGTTTTTGCCTTCGAAGGTGGTGCGGAATATGAGGGTGGTTACACGGTCTCCGCCTTCATTGGCAGCGGCATTGAATTTCACCACCGCATTTGTACCCGCCGATTGGATAGAGGAAATTGACAACCATGACTTGGCATCTTCAGGAATCTCTACAGATACACCTTCTCCCTTGCAGGTAAGGTATGCTGTAAATTCACCTCCTTCAACAGGAAGCATTTCGTTTTCAACAGAGTCAACTTTCACAAGTGACTTGTTGATATTGAGAACCATTACATTCACCATTTGTGGTGCTCCATTGTAGGAAGATTTTGGTCCTTCAATGGTCACTTCATCACCCACTTCAAGGTTAAGACTCAGGAAATTTTTTGTTCCACCCTTCTCGTCGAGCGTGCCATAGATATATACAGTACCTGTTTCATCTGTCAAATACCAGTTACCATATTCAGTATTTACAATTGAAGTAACAACACCCGTTACAAGGAAAGTTTTTCCGTCGGGACCGGCATTCACTTCAGATGCTTTGGCTTCTGATATTTTCGCCAAACCCTGGATAATGTTAATTCTCTGCGTAATGCCTCCACTGTGAAGCAGCACCTCCGCAGTGCGACCATCTATGGCAGCTGGGGCAGAAAATGTAAGTTCTTTTTCACCTGCACTTCCTGTAGTTGTAGAGATTGTCAACCATTTAACTGAGTCTTTCTCCGTAATTACCTTCACTGCTGTCCAGCTCTCCTGAGCCGTAACGGTGATTGTGGCTGAACCGCCCTCCTCGGGAATGGAGACGTATGACGACGATACCTGAATTTCATCAAGCAACGTCACAGATTCTTCATCGGCACAACTTGTCATCAGGGCAAGCATCGCGATGAACAGTGGAAATAAATATTTTAATTGCATCTTGTCTGTATTTTTAATTAGTTGAAAATATACTTGATACCGATTGAAGCATACCAGGTTTGACCCAATGAGTAGCTTGGCGTGAATGTCTGGGTGTCACCATTGATTGAAGCGGGTGTAGAGAAGGTAGCCACACCATCCGCATCCACACCTTCGTATTTGAGGATGCGCGCTTCAGTACCAATTTCAGGATTCAGATATTTCGCTACACCCCAACTATTGTTGAACAGGTTCATCACGTTTTTAATATCCAGGCTAAGTTGCAATACATTTCTTGAATTTCTTGTATTAACAACAAAATCGTGTTTATAGCTGAAGTCGATGCGATGTACCCAGGGAGAGTAAACACTATAAGCCTCTGCATACTTGCCTTGTTGTTTTTTTAGATAACTGTTACCATGAACATGGTCCATAAAACGCGTTTGGTCGTCGGCCGAAATAAAGCGGAACTGATTACCTGCCACTTCCTCGTCAGTGGGAACGTAAATTGCATCGTAGTTATAACCATCACCATTGATATCGTTAGCAGTCATATAGGAGTAGTTTGCTCCACCACGCCATCCTTCATAGATAAAGCTATAGTGATTTCCACTCTTGTCGTGGGTAGTCAGAGATGCCACCAGACGATCGGGTGTGGTATATTGAGAATTGTGCAGTTTAATGTGGTTGGGTCCTTCCACTGTAGGAACGTAGGTAAAGGCAGATTCCGCATTCGATCCGGGCATACCGGTTACATCTTTGGCAACGGTGTGTGTATAGGCAGCCATCATGCTGATCCACTCTGTTGGTTGCGCATTGAGCGTGATGTTGGCTGACCAACCATAACCGCGGCTTGTGTTTTCCAGCACAAATGCTTTTGTGCCGGTACGATAACCATCAGGATAAACCGGACGATTGTCCACACCGTTGAAACGGGCAAAACCACCTACAGATGGAATACTCCAGTCAGTCATTGAAACACCGTTGATGGTTTTGTTGAAAATTCCTTCTACCGTCACAGAGGATGGGAAAGGGGTTGGGAAGGCATAGTCAACAGCAAGCGATGTTTTCCATACCTGTGGCATTTTAAAATTTGGATCTACAGCCGCAATAGCTGATGGTACTGTACCATCTTCAGGTGAAATGGTTGTAGGATATCCTAACCCCGCTAATTTGTCATGCAATGCAGCCATGGTGGCTTTACCGTTGGCATCAGTTACAAGACCACCGGCAAACTCATCCATTGAGAAACCATTATCTGCAGCGTTAGCAGCATTTATCTGTGCCTGATATTGCACCATACCGCCGTTGGTAGGCATATTGGTGAAGAATACAAGGGGCAGGTTACCTGAGAAAAGACCGGTACCACCTCGTACTTTCAGGTTCCTGTCTCCAAAAGTATCCCATACAAAACCAACACGGGGAGAGATCATGACACTTGCATCAGGCCATTTACCGGTGTCTACATGACGACCGGAATAGTCAATTTCCTGGATCGCTTTGTTGGTCATCAGGTCATTATTGTTGAAGAAAAGCCCATCGATACGAAGACCGTATGACAGCTTGAATTTTTCGCTGAAACTCCAGTCGTCCTGCGCATAAACGCCAATCTTGTTACTTCTCACACGAGCTGCAGGATTGCTTTCACCATCGTAACCGTATGTAAGGTTTACAATTTCAGGTACTGCACCATTTAAGAAATCATCGAGACTGGTGTAGCGATAGTATCCGGTACCGTTACGCATGTAGGCATTATCTGCCATCTTGTATTCGTATGCGATACCTCCAACCACCTTGTGATTCCCTAAGTAATAAGTCAACTCATCTTTGATGTTAAACACATTGTTGTGCACACCGTTGTTCCAGGTGAAAAGCTCATAACCGAGAGACATATAGGCTTGTTCATCTTTCAGGATGTCGATGAAAGGAAATTCTGATGAATTCGATCCGCGAATATCGTCCAGCTTTGAGAAGGTGGCCAGAAACTGATTTGAAAGGTTGTCTGACAATCGGCTGTTCAGGTCAAAAGAGAATGAATGAACCAGGTTGTCCTGCGAATACATCGAGTTGGCAAAAGACATGGAGGCTTTTGACATTCTGGCCTCAGTCACACGGGTGCCACCATCCATAGAAGTAGCATTGGGCGATCGCCATGAAAGGTTTTTGGTATAGTTATAACGTAAAGCCAGACGATGTTTGTTTGTGATATTCCAGTCCAAACGAGCAAGCAGCTTGCTGTTGCTGTCATCTGCCGGGAAGTTGGTGTAAGATCCCGTTTCGTATCCATATTCACTACTTACAAAATCAGAAACCCTCTTCAGATCGTTTTCTGTTGTGCGGGAAATAAAATTGTTCTCATCAGCAACGCCATTGATTGAAGGCTTCCAACGATTGACTATTGTAGGTGTTTTAGCCATTTCAGCGTTCACGAAAAAGAACAGTTTGTTCTTGATGATGGGTCCACCTAAAGTGAAACCATAAGTTGTATTACGGTCTTTTTCACGTGCCCCATCAATTTGCAGACCCTTGACTGCATCACCGCGCAGGTTTTCATTTCTATGATAAATATATGCGCTGGCTTTGAAAGTATTTGTACCGGATTTTGTGATCGCGTTCACGCCACCACCAATAAAGTTTGTCTGACGCACATCGTATGGGGCGATCACAACCTGCATCTCTTCGATCGCTTCAATAGAGATGGGGTTGCCGCCACCAGGAAGCGCGTCACTCAAACCGAAGTTGTTGTTGAAATTAGCTCCATCCACCGTAAAGTTGGCCGTACGACCATCTGTTCCGGCAAAGCTCATCCCATTTCCACCGTAAGGTGAAAGGCGGGTAATGTCCATGATACTACGGCTTACCGTAGGCATATTGGCTATCTGAGTGTTTGTGATATTCGTCACTGCCCCGGTTTTCTCAGTGGGGAATTTCGTGCGAAGTGCCGTAACCACAACTTCATCCAATGTTTTTGACTCTTCAGAGAGGACAACATTCAAAACATAGTTTTCACCCAGGCTCAACGTGATGTTGTTGGTTGTGCTTGTACCATAACCGATGTAGGAAATCTCTACGGTATAAGGTCCGCCTACACGCATACCGTTCAGGTTTAATCGGCCCTCCAGGTTAGTTACAGTAGCATAAGTTGTACCCGAAGGCTGGTGTGTAGCAATCACCGTTGCACCGATCACTGCTCCCTCAGCATCGGTAACTCTTCCACTCATACTGGAGGTGGTTACCTGTGCGTTCAATACAGTAGCCAGCAGCAATGAAAGAGCTACTGCCAAAAACCTCATTTTTTTCACCATAAATTCAATATTTAAGTTTTAATACCTATTTGACTCAAATTAATTTTCACACAAAAGTAATAAAAATAATGTAATTAATGTTACGTTTCAGTTACGTTTTACACCAATAGCAATGCACACGATGGCTCTGATAATTACATGTTTAAAACAGTTTCATACAAATATGGGGTCAATATAATGAAAATGAAAGAAAAAGAATCTTTAACCGAATTTTATAAAAGAAAAAAAGCGTATAACTTTCAAATTTTCATTTTCAGTTATACGCTTTATATGTAATAAAAAATATTGATCAGCCTAGGGCAAAATCTTTACATCATTCCACCCATACCGCCGCCCATTGGCATCTGCGGAGCCGGGTTATCTTCCTTGATATCGGTGATCACACACTCAGTTGAAAGGAACATACCTGCAATGGAAGCGGCATTTTCCAACGCTACACGGGTTACTTTCGCCGGATCGATCACACCTGTTTCATACAGGTTCTCATACTGATCCAAACGGGCATTGTAACCGTAATCACCTTTGCCTTCACGTACCTTCTGTACGATTACTGCTCCTTCTTTACCTGAATTGACCACAATCTGACGGAGCGGTTCCTCAATGGCACGTTTCACAATCTCAATACCGGTGGTTTCATCTTCGTTATCACCTTTTAAGCCTTCGAGGGCATCAATGGCACGGATGTAGGCAACGCCTCCTCCCGGTACGGTTCCCTCTTCCACAGCAGCACGCGTTGCTGACAATGCATCTTCAACACGATCTTTCTTCTCTTTCATCTCCACTTCAGAGGCAGCACCCACATAGAGTACTGCTACCCCGCCGGCCAACTTGGCAAGGCGTTCCTGCAGTTTTTCACGATCGTAATCGGACGTTGTTTTCTCTATTTGTGCACGGATCTGGCCGATACGGCTTTCGATCGCATTTTTTTCACCCACACCGTTTACCAGAGTGGTTGTATCTTTGTCGATCGTTACCTTCTCAGCGCTTCCCAGCATTTCGAGCGTGGCATTTTCCAGGGTTAGTCCTTTTTCTTCTGAAATCACTACCCCACCTGTAAGAATTGCAATGTCTTCCAACATCTCTTTTCTACGGTCTCCAAATCCCGGAGCTTTCACGGCAGCAATCTTCAATGAGCCGCGCAGGCGGTTCACAACCAGTGTAGTCAAAGCCTCGGAATCGATATCTTCAGCAATGATAAGCAGTGGCTTTCCTGTCTGCACACCTTTCTCAAGGATAGGGAGAAGGTCTTTAATAGCGGAGATCTTTTTGTCGTAAATAAGAATCAGCGGATTTTCAAAGTCCACCTCCATCGCTTCTGTATCGGTCACGAAATAGGGAGAGATGTAACCGCGATCGAACTGCATACCTTCCACTACCTCCACATAGGTATCTGTTCCTTTGGATTCTTCAACGGTGATCACACCCTCTTTGCTTACTTTCTGCATCGCTTCAGCGATCAGCTTGCCGATTGTTTCATCTCCGTTGGCAGAGATCTTGGCCACATTTTCAATTTTCTTCAGGTCGTCACCCACCTCAACGGCTTGTGCTTTCAGGCTTTCAACCACCTTGATCACCGCCTTGTCGATACCGCGTTTCAGATCCATCGGGTTTGCCCCGGCAGTCACGTTTTTCAGTCCCACGCCAATGATCGATTGTGCAAGCACAGTAGCGGTCGTTGTACCGTCACCTGCATCATCGTTGGTTTTGGAGGCTACCTCTTTCACCAGCTGTGCACCCATGTTCTTGAACGGGTCTTCCAGTTCGATCTCCTTGGCTACGGTTACACCATCCTTGGTAATCTGAGGAGCACCATATTTTTTATCAATAATCACATTGCGACCTTTGGGTCCCAATGTTACTTTCACGGCATCTGCCAATTCGTCCACACCTTTTTTCAGCAGGTCGCGGGCATCCATGTTAAATTTAATTTCTTTAGCCATTTTATTTCGTTTTATAAATAATTATTTTTTTCTGTAATCCCTGTTGATTTATATTGAAAGCTGTTTGTTTCTTTCAACCAGGATCAAAAAGGTCTCCATCACATTGGTTATGAAAGGATTGCTAAAATGTCAGACTGACGCATAATAAGATGTTGCACACCTTCAATTTCGATTTCAGTTCCGGCATATTTTCCGTAAAGTACCTTGTCGCCTTCGTTCACGACCATCTCTTCGTCTTTTGTACCTTTACCTACAGCGATCACTTCCCCTTTCAGAGGTTTTTCTTTGGCTGTATCGGGAATAATAATTCCACTTACTGTTTTCTCTTCTGCAGCGGCCGGTTTAACCAGCACTCTGTCTGCCAATGGTTTGATGTTCATATTACTTGAATTGATGTTAATATAATTAATTAAAGTTATCTGTTTGACATGAACAGAACTGCGAATTCTATGCCAAAAATTGTATTTGACATATTTTGATCGTTAATAAATTTAATCCTCACAAAAACTGACAAAATTACCGATATTCTTTTCACCGGTTGTTGAAGTGGGTGAATTGATATACCAGAAGCCGATGCAGCAGCAACCATACAGACAGAAGCGCCGGAAACACCATTTTCCAAACAGGGAGAGCTGCTGTTTATCGGTCAGACAATTGCTGATAGTTGCATCGATAGAGATAGAGGTGGCTGATGATGACCTGAAAAGAGCCCGCGGATCAATGTATCGCAAATCGATTCCCGAGAACGGAGGAATGCATTTTAGTCATGTGAAGGAGTCATAAAATTTCTTCCGGTTTATTTCACCCTCCTGTTCATAACGTATTTCTCCAGCCATTGATCCTGCTCCCAGAGGAGGTGCAGGACATTCTCTTTCGCCATATATCCATGGCTTTCCATTGGTAATATAACCATCCTTACAGGGGCCCCAAAGCTTTTCAGCGCCTGGAAATAACGTTCGCTCTGCATGGTGTGTGTACCGGAATTATTGTCGGCCTCACCGTGTACGATCAGCAAGGGTGTTTTCATTTTATCGGCATGCATGAAGGGCGACATACGGTTATATACTTCCGAAGCCTCCCAGAAATTACGTTCTTCACTTTGAAAGCCGAAAGGTGTAAGTGAGCGGTTGTATGCACCGCTGCGGGCAATACCGGCTGCGAACAGGTCGGAGTGTGACAGCAGGTTGGCGGTCATAAAAGCACCATATGAATGTCCTCCCACAGCCACCCTGTCACGGTCAATGTATCCGAGTGCCTCTACCGCATCGATAGCCGCCTTCGCGTTAGCCACCAGCTGTTCCACAAAAGTATCGTTCGGTTGCTCATTGCCCTCTCCCACGATGGGGAAAGAAGCATCGTCGAGCACCGCATAGCCGCGTGTGACCCAGTAAATGGGGTTTCCATATGAGAGATAGGTGAAGTTATTAGGGTTTGAAGTGTTTTGTCCTGCACTGCTTTTATCCTTGTACTCTGTAGGGTAAGCCCACATGATCATCGGCAGTTTGTCCTTCCTTACCTTATCATACCCGGCGGGAAGATAAAGTGTCCCTGTAAGGGCTACACCGTCAGCTCTTTTATAATTGATCACCTCTTTATGGATCTCCTCAATACCTGCAAAGGGATTTTTAAAAGATGTGAGCGCTCTGTCTTTATCCTTTTGTCTGATACTCTTTATATAGTAATTGGGATATTGAGTGGGCGATTCAACACGTGTTAAGATTGTACCTTTCTTACTATCGATGAAAGAGAGCAGATCTTCGACCCTGTCAGAGGCATTTGACTGATAAATCCGTTCCCTGTGCAAAGTTTCCAGGTCGAGCGCATCAATGAAAGGGAACTGACCTTCTGCAGTGAAACCGTCACCAAATAGCCAGGCAGTACTGCCCTCCATCTTCAGCGTATAGGTGCCAAGTACATTCTTTTCTGTTTGTAGCGTGCCGGGGTGACTGTAGGCATCCTGATAATTCCTGTCTGATAGTATACGCGGTGCCCGGCTATTATCGGAGGGAGTGAAGAGATACATTTTGGTATTCCGTGTGTTCCACCATCTGTCACTTACCACGCCATAGTTGTCGTCACCCCATATGATTCCCGCAAAGCGATTGATGGTTTTCATCATCTGAACGGGTGATCCGGTGAAGGGTGCATCAAGCTGTAACAGTACATCGCGGTGGGAGACCTTCACCTCAGGATCTCCTTTATCCAGTGCTTCTACCCAGGCTAGTGTTGCCGGCTTATCGGCACGCCAGTGGATGCTTCTTTTCCCTTCAAATGTCGCCATAAATCCTACGGGCAGGTTATCGAGTAACGGTTGACTGCTGAAGTGCATGAGAAACTGACCATCTGCGGTGTAGATGTCGGTACGGTTCGGGAAGCTGTAATAGGGAACCGTATATGAAAAAGGGTGTGTGAGGGTTGTAAGCATAAGATACGCTCCGTTGGGAGAAAAGACCTCATTCAGGTACATACCCGCCTCTTTCCAAAGCGTCTTTACTCCGGTAAGGCTCACTCTATACAATTCGGATCTCAACAGCGTTTCAAAGTTGGCTTCATCCATCGGATTCTTCAGGAGATCCTGGTAAGTTCTGTTCTGAGAGACTTGTCCATCACTTACAGAAACGATCGGACCCTCAGGAATAGTGTTCCCCGAGTCAGTCAATGCAGCACGCCCACTGGGTATCACCCTCACCAGAAGATCGTTGCCATCAGGAAACCAACTGTAGGGGTAGCCGGCATTGGCGTTTAAAACTGCACCGGTCAGTTTTCGGGCAACAAGCGATGTCAAATCGGCCATCCACAGTTCGACACCATTGTGCACCGTGTGGGTGAATGCTATTTTTGATTCATCCGGTGAAAAAGAGATGTAGGCTATCTGCGCATTTACGGGTAATCCACTGATTTGCAGTATCTCCTCATCATTTACCTTTTTATAGCGAATATCATTCACATAGGTCAACGTACTTGAAATATTTGCTTCAGGGTTTATCCGCAGCCCCCCCAGCCTCAACTCGGGCTGGTTCAGCTCTCTCAGCGACTTGAACGTGTTTCGGTAATAGAACAACATCTGTTCTTTTTTACTGTCCATATCCACCTGTGGGGCTCTTTCAATATCTACCAACGCAAGTATCTCTTCAGGTGGTGTCTGATAGGTGATTTTTTCCTGTGATTGTAACAATGGGGTGATCATTAAATATAAAATGGTAAATAGATAATAAGTCTGTCTCATACGATTATGTTAAATTCATTTTACCTCATTCCTTATGAAAAAGGGTGGCTGATGCCTGTGCCGTGGGCATCACCACCATATCGTTGATATTCACATGAGAAGGACGGGAGACAACAAACCATATACAATCGGCGATATCATCTGCGACAAGACTCTCGTATCCCTTGTATACAATCTCTGCTCGTGATTGGTCGCCATGAAAACGAACGAGTGAAAACTCTGTCTCCACTGCTCCCGGGCAGATTTGCGTCACCTTTATGTTGTGTGGCAGCATATCTATCCGCATTGCTTTGGTGAGCGCATCCACAGCGTGCTTCGTGGCGCAATATATGTTCCCGTTAGGATAGACCTCCTTGCCGGCAACAGAACCGATGTTGATGATATGTCCGCTTTTGCGCTCTACCATTCCGGGTGCGACAGCACGAGTCACATAGAGCAATCCCTTCAGATTGGTATCGATCATTCTGTTCCAGTCATCACTATCTCCTTCCTGTATTGGTCCCAGGCCCGCTGCCAGACCGGCATTATTCAATAATACATCTATCTGCCTCCACTCTTCAGGCAGGTTTCCCAGTGCTTCTTTCACCGCAAGTTCATCCCTCACATCAAAACAAAGTGTCAGCACCCGAACATTTCGCTCTTCCAGTTTGTTTTTGAGTATAGATAAACGATCGTGACGCCGACCTGTGATTATGAGATTCATCTTGTTCCCGGCAAGGGTGAGAGCGGCAGCTTCTCCAATACCGGAGGTTGCACCTGTGATCAGAGCGATTTTAGACATAGCAATACGTATCGTTTGTTGATGAAAAAACGTTCAAATTTACGCAAAAAATCGGTTATGTGGAGTTATATCTGAAAAAATGCCTATTTTTACATAGCGAAATGAAACATTAATAAAAGGATATATTATGGAAGAAAGTTTCGTAACAGTTAAAACATTCAATTTCCCGGCTGATGCTACAATAGCACAAACATTCATGGAGATGAAGGGGATTGAAATCTACATGAAGAATCTCGTATCCAACAGATTGGCATACACCCTTGGGGAGATTGAGATGCAGGTGAAAGCCTCTGATTATGAGCGTGCCAAAGCGGCCCTGATAGAAGGTGGATTTGCAGCACCGGAAGACTTCACTGACTCCCTTTGATAACAATATAATTTATCCCACACAACTTCAAATGATAGAACAGCCAGACAGAGAAAGAAGAAACATTCCTTACAAATATATCCTGATAGGTCTACTGATTTTATTGGGATTGCTCATTTTCAAGTTCACACGCCCCTATATGAGCGGTTTTCTTGGTGCGGCTACATTGTATGTGATATTCAACGGGCAACAGAAAGTCCTCACGAACAAGTTTAAAATAAAAAAGTCGTTAAGTGCTCTTCTTATTGTACTGGAGGTACTCTTCTTCATTCTTATACCTCTCACCGGGGCTGCTTTTTTCGTGATAGACACCTTTTCCGGAATCACAATCAGTCCGCAAGCCATACTGGATGAAGTAACTGCATTTATCACCTCACTGGAAGAGAGGTTGGGCTTTGACCTCTTCACCCCGGCCAATCTGTCGGGACTACCAAAAATAGGAACTGATTTATTACAGATCCTGGGTAACAGTATTTATTCGTTTGTGATCAACATTGTTGTTATTCTTTTCGTATTGTATTATATGCTTTTCAGTAACGATGAGTTCGAGAAGTCAATCAGGGAGATATTGCCTTTTAAGGAAGAAAATAAACAGATATTGGCAGAAGAGACCCGCCTTATTATCCAGGCCAATACCATAGGAATTCCACTGATGGCAATTATCCAGGGTATTTTCGCTTATGCGGGATACCTAATCTTCGGTGTGGAGGGTGCGATCATGTACGCTGTACTTACCGCTTTCTCCACCATCTTACCTCTCGTGGGGACAATGATCGTCTGGGTACCGCTGGGAATAGGTCTGCTGATAAGTGGTGATTATGTGAACGGTGTAGGATTACTCTTGTACGGCATGTTCATCATTGGAGGTGTGGACAATGTGGCCCGCTTCCTGCTGCAGAAGAAACTGGCCGACATTCACCCGTTGATTACGGTGTTTGGCGTATTGATTGGTCTGCCGATGTTCGGATTCTGGGGAATCATTTTCGGGCCACTTATACTCTCACTGTTCATTCTCTTCTTCAATATGTACCGCCACGAGTATGTGAGGGGATCTAAAGCAGAGCCACGTGTTACCACTCGTTATAAAACGAGACAGGTAAAAATCCCCGGATATATTCCTGCCCAATTTAAAAATAAAAAGTTGAATGTGCCTAAAAGCGAATAAACATCGTCTTGTTCAATTCGTTTTGAGTCTTTTACTATTGTCGTGGGGATGTCAATCAGGTCAGAACCGGGAGAAGAGCGTAGAGGAAGGGGAATTACTCAGCTCAGTTGCGATTGGCTATGCAAAAGGTTTCAGTATTGACCACTACGACGAGTACACAAAAGTAACCATTCATAATCCCTGGACGAATGAGAAAAAACCATATGCCGTCTATTATCTCTACAAAACAGATACAACCACCTTTCCTCAGGATGTGATACCACTGAAGATACCCATCAGTTCACTTGTGGTCAACACCTTCTCCTATCTCGAGTTTCTCCGTCTCTTAGATGAAATGGATGTCATCACGGGTGTTACAGACGGATTCCGGGTTTACAGTCCTACTGTGCTGCAAAAAATTGCAACAGGTGAGATTATAGATTTGGGAGACCCGTTCAATCCGAATGTGGAGAGAACAATGTCATTAATGCCTCAGGCTATCATCAATTCGGCATACGCTCAAATGGACAGTTACAGTGAACGTCTAGTCCAGGCGGGATTCCCGGTTATTTATTCATTGGAATGGATGGAAAGATCCCCTCTGGCACGTGCGGAATGGATCAAAATGATTGCCGCTTTCTTTGATAAGGAAGCAGAGGCAGACAGCATCTTCACGGCCATTGAGCAAAGGTATCTGGCACTGCAGGGAATGACGAAGAGTGTGTCAACGCAGCACTCAATAATGACAGGGGATAATTTTCAGGGTACCTGGTATGTGCCCGGCGGCAAGAGTTTCAACGCATCACTGTTCCGCGATGCGGGGCTTGATTATCACTATAAGCATAATAAAGAAAGCGGCAGCATAGGGCTGGATATCGAATCGGTACTCACTCAGTTCGGCAAAGCTGCATTCTGGTTTGGATGTGACGCTGACACATATGGTGAACTGGCAGAAAAGGATGCCAAATATCTGTTGCTTGAAGCGGTAAAAAAACGGCAGGTATTTAACAACCACAACCGCACAACCTCATCGGGAGGAAATGATTATTTTGAAAGTGCGATTGCCAACCCCGATCTTATTCTTTCTGATCTTATCAAGGCTGCATATCCCGAACTGTTGCCAAACTATTCATTCACTTATATAAAACCACTCGTGGAGAGACCTGCCCGTGAAGAATAAAACTGCCATATTTACACTTTTAGGAGCATTCCTGTTGGTAGCATTTATCTGTGACATTTTCACAGGTAACGCATCCATATCTGTGAAAGAGACATTGGCCGCATTGATTGGTACATCGGGAGATGCCATCATCGATGAGATCATCCGGAATTATCGCCTGCCTAAGGCCATCACTGCCATAATTGCAGGCTCTGCTCTTTCATTGTCCGGATTATTGATGCAAACACTATTCCGTAACCCGCTCGCCGGACCGGATGTGCTGGGTGTCAGTGCCGGTGCGGGATTGGGTGTGGCACTGCTGACCATGCTCAGTGGAACAGTGATCTATCCCTTAATCTCCTCCATGGGGGGCATGGCACAGGTCGTCGCAGCCATTACCGGAGCAGCACTGGTGTTAATGCTTATCCTGGCTGTGTCGGCACGTATCAAAGATTCGATCACCATCCTTGTGTTAGGAATGATCTTCGGTTATGTGGCAAGTGCCATGGTGACCATCTTGCAAAGTTTTGCCGACCCCGATTCGCTTAAAGTGTTCGTTACATGGACCTTCGGCAGTCTAGGGAGTGTTACCTGGGATAAGATGCCCCTGCTGCTTACGCTCGTTCTGGCAGGTATTGCAATCTCTTTTATCATGCAGAAAGCATTGAACAGCCTCCTGTTGGGGGAGCATTATGCCGCCAGTAGTGGTTTAAATATCAAACGTACACGCTTCCTCATCATTGTCAATGCTGCGGTTGTCACAGGTGCCGTCACAGCCTTTACCGGACCAATAGCATTTGTAGGAGTTGTAATTCCCCATTTCGCCAGGGCATTCTTCGGCACGGTAAACCACAAAACTATTCTACCTGCCACCATCCTTTTAGGGAGTATACTGATGCTGGTGTGTGATCTGGTATCACAGATACCCATTGCCAACAGAACATTACCCATCAATGCCGTCACTGCCATTTTCGGTGCTCCGATGATTATCTGGATTGTGCTGAAGAGAAAAAAACTGTGATTCCCCATTTTCTCTCATAACATAAGGAGAAGGAAGGTGTGTGCGGTCACTAAGATATAATATCACGCAGAATAAAATATCTCCCCAATTAAACAATTTCGCTTCTTATTTGTCATATAGTGTATACTGTTTATGCATTCAATCAGAATGGCATTGTTTTTGCGTTTATCATAACGAATATAGGCAAGATGGGTTATAAACATTACGGGTCAGTTTAAAATATTAATATATTTTTAACGGGGTACTCACTTTTTTATCCCAGATGATTCAAAAATAAAGTATATATTTGTATATAATAACAGAGCTAAATAATAATGGATAATAACTTTTCTCAACGAGTCAGAGACATCATGGCATTCAGCCGTGAGGAAGCAGGACGACTCCAGAACAATTATATTGGTCCGGAACATCTTATGCTGGGCATCCTCCGTGATGGTGAGGGCTTGGCAATACAGGTGCTCCAGGATTTCGATATTAATCTGCAGATACTGAAAGATTATATCGATTCTCATGTGCGTGCCATTCAGGAACCCTACGAGGGAAGCAGTGAGGTAGTAATCAATAAAAATACTGAGAAAGCTTTAAAGATGAGCATCCTGGAAGCACGTCTCACCAAGAGTACAGAGACAGATTCCGAACATATCCTGTTGGCCTTGCTGAAAGAAAAAAGCACGCTGATCAACGAGATACTCACCCAATTTCAACTTGATTATTCTAGTGCCTTTTTATATGTAAAGAGCATAATCGACAACAGATCGGATGAGGATGAAACCGATTCACCTATCTCAGGTGCTAACTTTACCGATGATGATGATGATGACATGAGCGACAAGTCATCCTTCAACCCCGGTGGAGGACAAGGCACCTCCTCACAAACAAAGAACAACGCCTCCGACACCCCGGTTCTTGATAATTTCGGCACCGACATAACGCGTGCTGCCCTGGAGAACCGCCTTGACCCCGTAGTGGGTCGTGAGAAAGAGATTGAACGCATTGCTCAGATCCTCAGTCGTCGCAAGAAAAACAACCCCGTGCTGATTGGCGATCCGGGTGTGGGTAAATCGGCTATCGTCGACGGGCTTGCACTGCGTATCACACAGAAGAAAGTATCCCGTGCGCTGTTCGACAAGCGTGTGATAGCCCTCGATATGGCATCCATTGTCGCCGGCACCAAGTACCGCGGCCAATTTGAAGAACGTATCAAGGCGATCCTGAATGAACTGTCGAAAAATCCGAATATCATCCTCTTCATCGATGAGATCCACACCATTGTGGGTGCTGGAGGTGCTGCCGGATCACTCGATGCGGCCAACATGCTTAAACCGGCACTGGCACGAGGGGAAATACAGTGTATAGGTGCCACCACACTCGATGAATACAGGAAAAATATAGAGAAGGATGGTGCACTGGAGCGTCGTTTCCAGAAGGTGATCGTGGATGCAACCACGCCAGAGGAAACTTTACAAATACTTCGAAACATCAAGGAGCGTTACGAGGAGCATCATAACGTACGCTATACTGATGAGGCATTGCAGGCTTGTGTGAAGCTGACCGACCGCTATGTATCCGACCGTACCTTTCCCGATAAGGCCATAGATGCGCTTGATGAAGCAGGTGCCAGGGTGCACATCTCCAATATCGTGATTCCGGAAACCATTGAGCATCTCGAAGCCGAGCTGAAAGAGGTTGAGCATCAGAAGACAGATGCTGTCAAGGCACAGAAATATGAGTTAGCAGCCAGCTACCGCGACAAGCAACGACAGCTGTTGTTGGCCCTTGAAGCCGAGGAAGAGCGCTGGCAGAAAGAGATCAAAGAGAAGCCCGAGATAGTGGATGAAGAGAAAATCGCCGAGGTGGTGGCGATGATCTCCGGCGTGCCGGTACAGCGTATCGCACAGGCTGAAGGTCAGCGACTGCTGGAGATGCGTGAGGAACTGAAAGGCAAGGTGATTGGTCAGGATGATGCTGTGGACAAGATTGTGAAAGCGATACAGCGTAACCGCGTGGGACTGAAAGACCCGAACAAACCCATAGGCACCTTCATGTTCCTCGGACCCACAGGAGTGGGTAAAACCCATCTGGCTAAGAAGCTGGCAGAATTCCTGTTCGATTCAACGGAGAATCTTATTCGCGTGGATATGAGTGAGTATATGGAGAAATTCAACGTCTCGCGTCTTGTAGGAGCACCTCCGGGATATGTGGGCTATGAAGAGGGCGGTCAGCTCACTGAGAAAGTGCGTCGTCGTCCCTACTCCGTAGTGCTGCTTGATGAGATTGAGAAAGCACATCCCGATGTGTTCAACATCCTGCTTCAGATTCTGGATGAAGGACATATCACAGACAGCCTCGGACGGAAGATCGATTTCAAGAATACGATCCTGATCATGACATCGAACATCGGTACACGTCAGTTGAAGGATTTCGGACGGGGTATAGGGTTCAACATCAACAACAGTGTAAGTGATACCGAATATTCGCGTGGTGTGATACAGAAAGCACTGAATAAGGCGTTCGCGCCCGAGTTCCTGAACAGGGTGGACGATATTGTGATGTTCGACCAACTAAGCAAAGAATCAATCTACAGTATCATCGACCTGGAGCTGATAGGCCTCTACAAGCGTATAGGTGATCTGGGTTACAAGATGAACCTCACCGAGCCCGCTAAGGAGTTCATTGCAAGCAAAGGCTATGATATACAGTTCGGTGCCCGGCCGCTGAAACGTGCTATACAAAAGTACATTGAAGATGAAATGGCTGAACTGATTATCCGTACAGGGATTAAGGAAGGTGATACCATTCAGGTAGGATTCGACAGTGAGAAACAACAGATCACAATGAACCTGCTGGAGATGGTGGAATAATTATTTACATTGATAGATTGTATACTGGTATAAACCATTCGCAAATAACTGAAAAAGGAGCTTGTCACATCTGACAGCTCCTTTTTCTATTTGCAACAATAATTGCATCTGCAATCTTGTTAATTCCATCCCGGATTTTGATTTCCTTCCAGGGCGGGATTAGCCTGCATCTCACTTAAGGGGATAGGCCATAACAGTGCATATTCGGGAATTGCCCCCACTCTGGGAGTTCCATCCGGCTTGTTCTGGATGGCAGCTGATGCCAGCGGCGTCCATTTCAGTCTGCCAGACTGCACTCCATCTGCTTCGGGATAGAGGCGGGTGCGCCGGATATCATCCCAGATCTTGAACTCCAGCGGGAACTCATGGAATCGTTCTGTAAGAATGGACTGTATCAATGCATCACCCGTGGCAGTCTCATCTGCCAACCCGGCACGCCGGCGCACCTGATTCAGATAGGTGCGGGCCTCCACCTCACTGCCGGTACGTGCAAGTCCTTCTGCCGCAATCAACAGCACTTCAGCAAAGCGGAATATAGGCATATTATAATCACCGTTACGACCATTGATCAATGATCCCGCATCGAACCAGGCCCAGTTTCCCACATTATTAAGCGTATGATCAACTCCCGTACCGTCGGTGTAGGTGCGGAAGAAGAATTGTTTCTCCATATTCCGGATATCGGAGGGATGATAACTGTTGATCAATATATCGGAAGGCAGGTAGGCATTGTACAACACATCGCCTCCAGGTTTGAAGACGCTTTCATCGTTTGCATTTTTCCATTGAAAGGCATCCGTACCAATGGATCGTACTGCATAGGAGTTACCCACATTGAAACTAGTCTGATCATATTCTTTGGCGAAGATGATCTCATTCGACGACTTGGTCATTTTAATCTGGTTGTAGGCCGAGTTCAGATCTGTGCTGCTGCCATTGGGCTGAATGAGGGCATGTTGACCTCCGTTGATCACATTAGCAGCCATTGCTGCAGCTTTGCCATAGTACTCGCTGCCTCCGTTGAGAGGTGCACCGGCCCACTGCAGATAAACCTGTGCCAGCAGCGTCTGTGCCATAGGCCTGGTCACATAACCGTCATTGTCATAGAACGCCACATTGGGTAACGCATTGCCACTGATAATATCGAGCAGGTCGGCTTCAATGTTTTGGTAGACCTGTGCCGACGGGGTACGTTCAACATAAATTCCCTCCAGAGAGGTATAGGGTTGGTCGATATAGGGCACATCACCATATTCCTTTACCAGGTAATAATAAGCATAGGCCCTGAAGAACTTACCCTGTGCCACAAAATTCGCTATTTGCGTTTCGCTCAATACGTCGGTCATAGCCGGGATATTGGCAATCACAAAATTTGCCCGCGAAATACCGATATAAAACTCGGTCCACATCTTCTGTGAAGTGGCATCAAACGATTCCACATTGAAATTAGCTCCTTCCGAAGCGTTGGTGAAGGTACGGTCTTTGCGCTTATCGACAAACAGACCGGACATGACTCCGCCCCACATGGTGGCTTTGGGGGTCCAGCCGCCATCCACATCGATATTATGCAGATAAGGTACACCTCCGAAATAGAGAGCGTTTACACCTGTGACGGCATCTGATTCGGTTTTCCAGAACTGGCCGGTAGTTTTCTCATCCAGTGGATTTTCCTCAAGAAAACTTTCGCATGAACTCATCACCAATATGAGTGCCATCAAGAAAAGGATGGATTTATATATCTTGTATCGTTTCATATGATATCTTTTTTGTAATGATGGATGACTATGAATTAAAATGTCACATGGAGGCCCACCGTGAATGTTCTCGGACGTGGATAGGTAAAGAACTGGCGGTTTGTGCCCCACTTGTTGTCCCCTAAACGGGATGAGTTTTCCGGATCGAATCCCAGATAATCAGACGAAGTGATCAGGAAAGCATTGTTCACATTGCCATACAGGCGCAATGCGGAGAGACCCGTCTTCCGGAGAAAATTGGGAGTAAATGTATATCCCAGCTGGATGAGGTTACCACGCAGGTATGAACCATCGGCCACCCAGGTATCGTCGGCATTGGCATTGTTTCCCATGGAGAAATTGGAAAGGCGTACAGCCTGTGCCGTGCCATTGGGATTGAGTGTAGGATGCCATGCTTCCTGCCAGAGACGGTCAATACCGCTGGTAAGAAAACGACCCTCCGTGGAATGGAAAAACTCCTGCATGATGTCTGCTCCCCACGAAAACTGCAAATCGACTGTCAGGTCAAGATTCTTGTAATTGAACGTGTTGATAAATGATCCCATCCAATCGGGGAGACCATTACCCAGTATCTCCCGTTGCTTATAGGTCACCTTTTCACCAATAGTGGACGGCACATTCATTGTTTCGGGATCCCAGTTTCCCGGCACTCCGTCGTATATACCTGCACGTCTGTACCCATAGAAGGTAGAGAGTTCCTCACCTTCACGGATCAACATATCATACCCCACGAATCCGTCTAGCAGTATCTGCCTTTTACCGGTCACAGCGTCCACCGAGGAACTTTCATCCAGCTTCTCCACCCTGTTTTTGTTAAAACTCAGGTTGAGCATGGTATTCCACTGAAAGTCATTTACATCTATCGGGTAGGCGTTGATCAGCAGGTCCAAACCCTGGTTGGACACTTCACCAATATTGCTGGTGATTGAGGAGAATCCGGTGGTTCTTGGTATGGGGCGGCTCAGCAACAGGTCAGTGGTATACTTGTAGTAGTACGATGCTTCCAGATTCAGCCTGTTGTTAAACAAACCCAGGTCTACACCAATATCCCACTGGTTTGTTCTCTCCCACCTCAGGTCGGGGTTCGGCATCCTGTTCGTATAGGAAACAGTCTGCAATCCATTCCCGATGATCGTGGTGGACTGGCCGATGGTCGCCAGGGAAGCATAGGTACCTATCTCTGAGTTGCCCGTCACCCCGAAAGAGGTATGGGGTTTCAGCCGGCTGATTACAGGGTGATCAGCAAGGAAGTCCTCGTTTGATACCATCCATCCCAGTCCAATAGAGGGGAACCATGAATATTTATTGTTAGCTCCGAATTTCGAGGAACCATCCCAACGACTGGTGACGGTAGTCATGTACTTATTGTCGTAAGAGTACACCCCGCGCAGGAAGTAAGAATTCATGGTCCATCTGTCATGGTCGTTACTTACGCTGGGCCTGTCGGAACCTTTGCCCAGGTTGTAATAACCGTAAAAGTCATCTGAGAAATTGGAACCTACAGCATTGAAATAGGTGTAGCTACGCTCCTGCCAGGAGATACCCCCCATTGCATTGAGAGAGTGCTTTCCAAAAAGCTTGTTGTAGGTAAGATAGGTCTCTTCCTGCCAGTAGAGGGTATTTGAATTGTTTCCCTCCGCTCTGCCCGTTGAACTTTGGTTGATCAGCGGACGAGGCGTAAAAGGGGTATAATTGGCATTGCGGTTATTGTGATAATCAACTCCAAACTGTGTCTTCAGATCAAGTCCTTCAGCCAGATGGAATGTCAGGGCAGCATTCCCGAAGATCTGTGTACGGTATTGCATCGCTTTCATCCGCTTCAGCAGTTCAACCGGGTTTCCCACTCCCTCGGGGCTGAAACCCTGCATTTGTTCGGGATTGGGATTATCCTTGTCACGGTAAATAGCATCAGTCCTGAAACTATTGGTCTGTGCATACTGGCCGTCCAACATCACCGGAAGGAAGGGCAACAACTCTACCATGGTACGCAGTGCTCCCTGTCCGTAAGGATTGTCGGAGGTTCTGTTACCCCATGAATGGTTTACCAGCAGGTTCACACCGGTGGATAACCAGGAGGTAGGTTTATCATCGTAAGCCATCTTGGCATTCAGACGTTTGAAATAGGTATTGTGCAAGATACCCTGCTGATCGGTATAGTTCAGAAATGCACCCACCGATGATTCTTTACTGCCGCGCTGAATACTCAGCTGGTGATTGTGTGATATGGCGGTACGTGAGGCCTCTTTTTGCCAGTTGGTATCGTAGATAGGTGTACCATCGGCACGGAACAGTCGTTCATCTGTGAATATCTGTGAAAGGTCGGTGGTAAAATTCCTGTTCTGCCATGTATTGGCATTCTCCAGACCCTGTTTGAAGGTAGTCATCCACTCGTCGGCATTCATCACATCCATAAAGCGCGCCATATTACTCACCGAAAGGGAACCGTCGTAGGAGATACGTGCCCTGTTCCCTGTATCACCACCTCTTTTTGTGGTGACCAGTATCACACCGTTCGCACCACGGGCACCATAGATGGCAGCGGAAGAAGCATCCTTCAATACCTCTATCGACTCAATATCGTTAGGGTTAAGGTACTGGAAATTGGACATTACCACACCATCTACCACATAGAGGGGACTCGCTGAAGCGTTGATGGTGGAGATCCCACGGATAATCACACGCAACTCACCCCCCGGTTGTCCGGTATTGGAGAAGATGTTCACACCGGCAGCTTTACCCTTCAATCCTTCCAGCGCATTGAAAGACTGGTTTTTGACGATGTCACTCCCTTTTGCTGTAGAGATTGAACCTGTCACATCAGATTTCCGCATGGTACCATACCCAACCACTACCAATTCGTCGAGAGTCTGTGTATCTTCTTGCAGTACTATATTAAAACTGGTTTCTCCGGCAGTGTTTATTTCCTGTTCAATGTATCCGATGTATGAGATTGTGAGGATGGCATCGTCACCCACCTGGAGCCTGAAGTTTCCATCTATATCGGTTACGGTACCGTTTGTGGTGCCTACTTCAATCACATTGGCCCCGATCACCGGGATTCCCTCTTCGTCGACTACGGTTCCGGATATCTGGATCTTTTGCTGAAGAATACTCACCACACTGTTGCCATTCGACATCTCCTCTTTATTCACTTTCTTGTCAATGAAAATATACTTTCCTGAGATCCTGTAGGAAAGAGAAGCATTTTTTGTCAACTGCTCCAGCACTTCAAAAATGGTCTGGTTATTCAGCTCTACATCATAGCGAATGGAGCGGTCCACATCATTGCTTTTATAGAAAAAAACAAAGTCAGACTTACTCTCAATAGCTGTGACTATTTCATCGAACGTTGCTTTTTCCATCTTCATGGATAGCTTTTCGGTTTGTGAATAACTATCTGCAAAGCTATTACCAATAGAAAGCAACAAAAAAATCAGAATAAACTTCATGGTCAAAAACATTTTTCGCCATAAAAAATTATGGGAGTCTATAGATCTATTCATATATTTGTATGTTTTTAATGAATTAATATATTAGCATTCCGGATGTTTGCGAGACAAAGAATGCTTAAATTGATTGAAAACGTTTAGTGAAGCCGGGGAGCTGTTTATTCAGCCTCCTGGCTTTTATTCTTATATCTCTTCTCATGATCTTTTCATAGGCATATTATTTTTTCAGTTTAATAATTAATCATCTTTTTGTTTGAAGTATGAGTGTATCATTTCTAATGGGGGTAATGAATTCATCTTTAAAATTCAGAATTTTCACGATCTCTTCGATAGACTGATCGGAAAAAAATGTCCCGTTATATTTTTCATTCCGGTATGTTTCATCGGGAATAAGGATGGTAATGCCATATATCTTCTCCAGTCTGCGGGTAATGTCACTCAACCGGGTATCTCTGAATAAATAGACGCCATTCAACCATGAGGTGGCATCTTTGGTATCGACAACACTGAGTGATGTCTCACCGGTCTCTTTATTCATAATCAACTGATGATGGGGTTGCATCTCAATTTCCTTTATCCTGTTGCTTTCACTGTTGAAAAGTTCAAGTTTAATCTTACCTGTAACCAGTGTGGTCACAGTATAAGGATCGGAGGAATAACCCAGCACATTGAATTGCGTACCCAGCACATTGATATCCTGTTGATTATTATGAACGATAAACGAACGACGTTTATCGTTGACAACAGTGAAAAAAGCCTCGCCATCTAAATAGACCTCTCTGCTTTTTTTCCCAAACCTGACCGGATACTTCAGATAGGAGGAGGCATTCAACTGCACAGTGGAACCGTCGGAGAACTGTATGGTTTGGGGAACAGATCGCGCGGCGGTTCTCACCTCTTTCCATTCTGTTTCTTCGCCGTTGTTCATAAAAAGATAGATGCCCGAAAGAATCAGGAGAAGGAGAATCGCTGCCACACCGGCATATCTTGTCAGCCTCATGTTTGACTTGACATGATTCTCAACAGGTGCACCGAAAGTAAAAGGGTCACTGTTTAATTTATCCCAAAGGCGTTGCCAACTGGCGTTCACTTCACGCTCGTCGGGGTAAAGCCCCTCCTTACCATAATCGTGGAGATGCTTTAATCGGAAATAGAGATTTTTGTTTTCCTCCGATAGCCTATACCATTGCAGAAAGAGTTGCATTTCTCTTTCCGACTCATCTCCCCGGAGTACACGCATTACAATTTCCGGAATGTCGCTATTCGTATGTTTTCCCTTTCCAACCGTCTGATTCATCTTCTTGTCCTGAGAATAAATATTTTTCTTTCTACATCTATCGTATAAAAGAGATACGATTGTTAAATGTAAACTACGTATAGTTATAAACAATTATTTTTGGATGAAGTAAGTTAAAAACAATTATCAGAACGATATTGTTACCAGTGGAAAAAAAATAACAGACTGCCGAAAGTGGTTAAAATATGCCGAAGGAATTTCAGGGATTTATAAATGTGTGTCTCTACTGTTCTTATGGAAATGTTCATCTCTTCAGCTATAGAAGTATGTTTTTCCCCTTCAAGATAGGCTTTCTTGAATATATCCTTACTCCTGGGCGGCAGTTGTTCGATTGCACTGTAAACAGCTTCCATTTTATTTTTATCAAAGAGATCATCTTTAGATGATTGATAATATTCAAGTTCATCTATTCTAAGCTGATGGATTGTTTTTTCAATAAATGAACCCTGAATGGTCTTATGTTTCAAATAATCATAACAGGCATTCTGTACAACAGTTTGCAGATAGGTTCTTATCTCTTTTGTCACAATCACGGTTGATTTCTTATCCCATATTTTCAGAAAGAGGTCATGAACAATATCTTCAGCAGTCTGGTGATCAACAAACTTTCGCGCAAAAAAGATCAATTCTCCTGCATATAGCAGGTAAAATGCTCTGAATTGGTCTGTGAAAATAGTATTATCTTCCTTCTTTTCTGCCATATTTGAATCGCCTGTAAAAGAAACGAGCATGAAAATCAGCACCACACATGCGCATGAATTACGTAGTAATCGAATTCGTTATTAAAGTAAGTTCAGGTGAGATTCAACCCAACCTGTAGTAAACATCCTGAAAAACGTTTGGACTATAACCTGAAAAACATTCATTGAATTTCGGCATCAAATATATAAAAAATAAGTGAACGACAAATATGCATCAATAGATATCCAATTTTAAAGATAATGAAAAATGATTATGCCGGGCGTAAATGGAAGATATGTTGACCGGCATCCAGCTTCAATATTTTATCTCCTGCTATACCTTCGGGCAGATAGAGCGTGGCTCTGCTGTTGGCAGGAACGGTAACCTTATAAGTGATTTCACTCTTATGTCTTTCCCATTTAGAGATGATTGTCCCATAGGGTGATTCAAACGATGCTTCAAAATGATCCAATTCATCCGGCATGTGCGGTCGTATGATGATATGCCTGAACCCGGGCTGTTCCGGATCAGGGAAGATACCTCCCAGTCCTTTAAAAAACCAGGCACCTATCTCGCCAAACATCATATGGTTGTCGGAGATATCCCTCTCAGCATCCAGGTCCCAGTTTTCGAGCAGTGTGGTGGCACCGTTCACGATCCACCAGCCCCATGAAGGATAGCTATCCTGCGTCGCCACCTTATAGGCTGCCTCAAAGTAACCATTCTCACTCAATGCATTCAGGATAGCCTTGGCACCCAGGACACCCACATCGAGGTGAAAACCGGCTTCTTCCACTTTCACTGCAAGATTTTTAGCTACCTTGCTGATCATCTCTTCCGGTACGATCTTCCATTGCAGCGGCACACTCTGTTCTGTCTGTGTGCCGCTGGCATAGATACCGCTCTCCCTGTCCAGGTATTTCTCATTGACAGCATGTTTTATCTTCTCAGCCAATGCTGAATAGTGGCGATAGTCCTCCTCTTTGTCAAACAGTCTGGCTGCGTGGGCCAGTATGGTTGCATCCACATAATAATAAACGGAGGATGTCAGCTCCAGGTTTGACCGTGACTTTACCGGAACCCAGTCGCCACGTCCCCAGGAGGTAAGATGATCAGGGCTGTTGCGATCCACATAATCCACATACCTTTTGATGTTTTCATAATTGTCTGCCAGCAGCTTGTCATCGCCATAGAAAAGATAAATATTCCATGGAATGATGGCAATGGTGCTTGTCCAGTCCAGTCCGTTCGCCGTACCATAACCCCACCCGCCGGTAGGAATAATGTCGGGCAGCACGCCGTTGGGCTGCTGCTCATCCCTGTGGTCAGCCATCCATTTCTCATAGATCGTGATACCGTCGAAATTGTAGAGGGCTGTCTCGATGGCAAAATGACCATCACCGGTCCACCCGTTTTTCTCCCGCTGCGGACAGTCGGTGGGATAACCCATCAGGTTGGAGAGATAAGCGTTGTTCGTGGCTTTCCATAATTTATTTATCAGGTCACTGGATGAGTCTATCTTTCCGACCGGTGGCACATCACTATGCATAAAAAAAGCTGTCACACTATGTTCATCAAGATGGATGGAATTGTCGGAGGTGACCTCCACATATCGAAAACCTTTGTAGTTGAAACGAGCCATGAACTCATCTTCTCCCTTTCCGCTTAAGAATAAAACATCTGTCTGGAAGGGGTCTGCTTCATTATCCCCCCTGTAGTAAACATCAATATTTGACATGTCCAGTCGTCCGTTATCATGCAAACGTTCACCGTGCTTTATCCTTACCTCCGTCCCTTCAGCACCCGAGACCCTGATGCGTGTCACTCCCGACATATTCTGTCCGAAGTCATAGACAAAGGTCTTTTCGTCTATCCTGTGAATGGATTTGGCAGGAATAGTAAGCACGTTGCGTATCGGCCTTAACTGCTGGGCAGTAACATTGTCTGAGGGGGCCGAACGATAAGCCACTCCATGCCATTTTGAATCATCATACCCGGGACTGTTCCATCCTTTTTGTTCCAAACGTGCATCATAATGCTCTCCGGTGTAGATACTGTTAAACTGTAGCGGCCCTTCCGATTTCTTCCAGCTCAGATCAGTGGAGATTGTCTCAGTAGTTCCATCGGTATAGTCAATCCGCAGATCGAGACAGAAAGCAGGCCGGTTACGCCAGGGAGCCCTGTCGAAATCCCATACAGCCATGGACTGGTGGTTGTACCATCCGTTACCCAACAATACACCAATGGCATTCTCACCATTCTGCAGCTGCATGGTCACATCGTGGGTAACATAGAGGTTCCTTCTGTCGAAACGTGTATATATGGGATCAAGACGCTGATTACCAACTTTATCTCCATTGATATAGAGCTCGTACAACCCTCCCACTGCAATATATGCACGGGCCGAGTGAATCTCTTTCTTTGCCGGAAACTCTTTACGGAAATAAGACGCAGGCTTAAAGTGGATATCTCTTCCATCGCTGATCCAGGATCCCTGCCAGTTAGCAATAGCCATCATGCCCGTTTCAAAGAAGCTGACCGTTGAGCTGCTTTCCATACCTTCCATATCCCACAAAATCACTTTCCACCAGTAACGGGTAAATGGTTCAAGCTCTTTACCTCCATAGTTGATTAACCGGATACCTGAATCGGTCCTTCCGGTATCCCAGATCTCTCCTTCTCCGTTGAGCACCTCCAGTGAATCGATCCCTACAATAACCCTGAAAGCAGTCTGACAGGCTCCCGGCCGGGTGTCATCCATCATCCACATGAGCCTGGGATTTGAATTATCTATTCCGATAGGATTTTCCAGATGATCTGTCTTAAGAAGATGAGGTTTACTGACTGTTTGTGAAGTGGAGACACTCCTGTTGAAGATAAGTATAAGCAGGAGCAGTAAGGATAATTTGTTCATGTGTAAAAGGATTATGTGGCATTGTGTATTTCGGCTGTTTATATGACACTTACTGCCATTCTTTGCCTCTTTATTTTTGTTCCTCTCATACTTATGATAAGCAGAGAGGAATTGTTTCCAAAAACAAAGTTACACATTTTCGAAGTTTATCAAAGCTACAGTAAAGAAAAAGAAGATCTATCCTTCAAAACCATTATAATCATGAGTGACAAACCGGGGTAACTTTAAAGGATTGGTCAGAATTGTCGGTCCACACAGCCATAGCATGAATGATAATTTACCCTGGCCGGGATGATTAGATGAAACAGGATAAACAAAACAGGTTGCAACTTGTTTAGATTAATTGCATAAAGATGAAAAAAGATGGAATCAAACAAAATGAAAATAGAGGTGTGGACAGACATCATGTGTCCCTATTGTTATATAGGCAAAATACATTACGAGAAAGCACTGAGTCAATTCGAGCATGCCGATGAAGTGGTACTGGAGTGGAAAGCATTTCAGCTTAACCCCGATCTGCCGGACAATGGTAAGGGATATCCCGTGAATGAATACCTTACGCAAACTGCAGGATTTTCACCTGAGAGTGTAGAAAACATGCATCAGGCAATCAAAGTACTTGCGGAAAACGCAGGTGTGAAGTTCAATCTGCCCAACGCCATAGCAGCCAACACACGTGATGCACACCGGCTGATAAAGCTGGCTGCCACAAAGGGTCTGGACTCTGCTGTACTGATGAGGCTCTCGAAAGCCTATTTCGAGGAGGCAGGTGATTACAGCGACCGGGAGCTGCTGCTATCTATCGGCATCGATGCCGGACTGGAGGAGAACGAGATTCTCACGATGCTCAACAGTGATGATTATCACTATGAGATCAAACAGGATATTCAGGAGATGGCCAATCTGGGGTTTGATACCGTACCCACCTTTCTGATGGACAGAAGACAGGCTATCATTGGTTCAGAGCCGGTTGATCTTTTTCTGAAAGTGTTGCGCAAAGCGCATGCAGACTGGAAGAACCGTGTGGAAAAAGAGGGTGATCCGGTGGTGACAAAAGGCAAGTCCTGTTCCGCTGATGGTTTCTGTGAGATATAAATAATATAAAAGATGGAATTTTTACTGATCAGTGCCAACGAGAGTAAACGGTGGAACAGTGTCTGGAAATTGTACGAAGAGAGTTTCCCGGCAGCAGAACGGAGAAAGATTGAGGATCATCTCCTTGCTACTGCCGATGATCGCTTCTTTCCATTATCAGTGTGGGACGGTGAGGAACTGGTGGGGCTGATGTTCTTCTGGGAATGGGACTCATACCGTTACCTGGAACATCTGGCAGTTCATCCTGACCTTCGCGGGCATGGCTACGGATCGCAGATGCTTCGCTATCTGCGTGATTCAGAACACACTATCATCCTTGAAATTGATCCGCTTATCAACGAGCTATCTGTACGCCGGCTGCAGTTTTACGAACGTGCAGGATACACGCTCACGCCCTATCGGTTTGTACACCTACCCTACCGTCTCGAAGCACAACCGCAGGAACTGTTGATATTAAGTTATCCCAACATGATCACAAAGGAACAACATAATGATTTTCTCCGCTTTGTGAATGAAGAGGTGATCAGGTATTGCGAACGACAGATTGAATGAATTGGACGCTGCTGTCAGGGTTGCAGTATGGAGCTCATCACACGAAGTAACTGATTCAGAAAGAGCTCTTCTCTCTCCGATTTAGGATTGATGGGATAGACTATAACCGTAATTTTTTTATTATCCTCCATTCTTAGATAACCTCCCATACCCCATGAGAACATTCGGGCATCAGTTCTGAACTTCAAGACATGGTTTTTCCTGTCAGAGAATGAGATGATCCATTGGCGGTCTACACGCTGTAACACCTCATCGAAAGGGTGTTTGGTGTGACCATTAAAATGAAAGGTGGCCCTCTTTTGTCCGGAGAATTTGGGAGGATCCAGGTTTTCCGACTCCATATAATTCAATCGCCCGGAGAACCAGGCGGTGATTAATCCGGGAGGGATCACCCCCACGATAAAAAATACCATCGCTGCCTGCAGAAGGTTCACACGAAATCCCCACAGAAAGTATACCACACCGATTACTCCTATAGAGAAAATCAGGAAAATGGATACCCAGTAAAGGAATAATCGTGTTGTAAATCTCATATTATCTATTTATTGCACTTGTGGAATGATTAGTTCTTCAGTGATATTGATCTCTTTGAA
>JADKLW010000188.1_pt1 | contig 29072 bp, 28 predicted proteins | sample 8641881 | NCBI WGS metagenome assembly JADKLW01 (sample SAMN16272185, study PRJNA661076) | feces metagenome | isolation source: fecal sample from diarrhoea affected cattle B | host: Bos taurus | place: South Africa: Lokaleng Village, Mahikeng | collected 2019-09 | reverse complement strand
CCAAGCCGGCCGCGGCCGCCCCCAAGCTGCCGACCGTCGCGTACCCCCGCCCCGACGGGACGATGACGCTCGAGCTGCGCTGCTCGATGACGCCGAAGACCCGCCAGGTCTACGCCGAGACGGTGGGCGGCGAGATCGGCCAGGCCGCGACGACGCGCGAGGACAGCTGGCACCGCGCGGTCGAGTTCCTCTTCGAGCGCCTGGTCGTCGGCTGGACGGTCAACGACGTGCCGACGACCGGCGACAAGGCGCTGATCATGCGCTTCCGCGTGGCCAGCGCCGACGAGCGTCAGTGGATTCGGACGGTGCTGCGCGAGCACCTGGAGGAGTGGTTCCCGGAGATGCAGGCCCCATGAGCGCTCCCGACGCCCCCACCGCTGACGCGGAGCCGGGCCCTCCGATCGACCCGGCGGCCTTCGCCGACCTGCTCGTCGGCTACTGCCTCGACCCCGAGCCCGGCGCCCAGGTCCTGATCCGCTCGACCGAGCTCGCCGCGCCGCTGCTGCTCGAGCTGCAGCGCGCGCTGCTGCAGCGCCACGCCTGGCCGCTGATCCGGGTCGAGCTGGAGGGCCAGACCGAGGGCTTCTTCGCGCACGCCGGCGACCGTCAGCTCGATACCGTCGCGGGAACCCACCGCGCGGAGGCCGAGAACGCCGACGCCTCGCTGTCGATCCAGGCGCCCCACGCGCTCGGCACGCTGGCCGCGATCGACCCCGAGCGGCTGACGCGGGTCGCGCACGCCCGCCATCCGCTGCGCGAGATCGCGCTCCAGCGCCGCTGGGCGACGACGCTCTGGCCAACCCCCGCGCTGGCCGAGCAGGCCGGGTTGACGCTCCCCGAGCTGCAGGCGTTCGTCACGCGCGCGATGTTCCTCGACCGCCCCGACCCGGTGGCGGCGTGGACGGAGCTGCGGGACTTCCAGGCCCGGCTGATCGAGCGGCTGCAAGGCGTTCGCGAGCTGCGGATCCTGGCCGACGGCACCGACTTGACGCTGCAGGTCGCCGGCCGCACGTGGGTCAACAGCGACGGAAAGCGCAACATGCCCTCGGGCGAGGTCTTCACCGGGCCGATCGAGACCAGCGCGCAGGGCACGATCCGCTACACGGTCCCCTCGGCCCCGGCCGGGTTCGACGTCTCCGGGGTCGAGCTGACCTTCCGCGACGGCGAGGTCGTCGCCCACCGCGCCGACCAGGGTCAGGACGAGCTCGAACGTGCGCTGGCCACCGACGGCGGGGCACGCTTCCTCGGCGAGGTCGGGATCGGCACGAACTTCGGCATCGACCGCGCGATCGGCGTGATCCTCTTCGACGAGAAGATCGGCGGCACCGTCCACACCGCGATCGGCCGCTCGTACCCCGAGACCGGCGGCGTCAACGAGTCCGCCCTGCACTGGGACCTGATCTGCGACCTGCGCCGCGGCGGGCAGCTCCTGGCCGACGGCGAGCCGTTGCAGCAGGACGGGCGGTTCGTCGGGCTGTAGGTCGCCGCGGTCAGGCGACCGGCGGGTGCCGCGGCGCGTCGGCGTCGGCGACCACCTCGACGTCGTCGTCGCCCCGCTCGATCGCCTTCAGGCGGTCGCCGAGCTCGTCGACGATCAGGTTCTCGCGGCGCACGCGTCGGCTGCGGTACGCCGCGCGCCCGACCATGTGCGCGGCCACGGGGGCCGTCGTGAGCTGGAACAGCGCGACGAGGATCAACGTCGTGATGTCGAGGCCGGTCCGCAGGCGCAGGCCGACGCCGACCAGGATCAGCAGCAGCCCGAGCACCTGCGGCTTGGAGGCCGCGTGCTGGCGGCTGAGCACGTCAGGGAACCGCAGCACCCCGATCCCGGCGGCGAGCGAGAGCGCCGCCCCGAGCAGCAGGCAGACCGCGGAGAGGATGTCGAGGACGGACGTCATGCGCGCGGCTCCTGGTCGTCGGGTCGGGAGCGGACGGAGCCCTCGGAGTCGTCGGAGTCGTCGGGCTCGCTCTCGGCCCCGAACCGCGCGATCGTCACCGAGCCGACGAAGCCGAGCAGCGCGAGAACGGCGAGCACCGGCAGCGTCAGGCCGTGCTCGTTGTAGGCCGCCTCGAGCCCGATCGCCGCGATCAGGCCGGACAGCACCACGTCCAGCGCCACGACGCGGTCGAGCGCCGACGGACCGCGCGCCACCCGGATCAGCGCCAGGAATCCGCCGACCGACAGCATCGCCGCCGACAACCAAATGACGACGGTCATCCGCGCACGTCCCGTTCCAGTCGCAGGCGATCGGCGGGCGACCCGATCGCCCGGATCATCCGTCCTTCGAACTCCGCCGCCCGGCGACGCTCGTGCTCGACGTCGTCCGCGGTGTGGACGTCGAGCACGTGCAGGTAGATGATCATCGAGGCGCGATCGACCTCGATCACGAGGCTTCCGGGCACCAGCGACAGCCCCTCCGCCACCAGCGTCAGCAACAGATCGGACCGGGTCCGCAGATCGACCGCGATCACCGCGCACGGCGGCTCGGGACCCGGACGGACCGCCAACCACGCGACGTGGACGCTGGCGACCACGACGTCGAACACGAACTGGGCGACGAACGCGACGACGGCCAGCGGTCGCGGACGGCCGCGGATCTCCAGCGGCGGCATCGGGAACAGCACCATCGCCAGCGTCGCCACCACGGTCCCCGAGGCGATCAGGCCCAGCGAGACGCGGCCCCAGAGCAACAGCCAGATGCAGACGAGGAAGACGACCGTCGCCGGCAGCAGGATGCAGGCGCCGGCGCTCGGCGCGCGACGACGGACACGGCGGACGGGCATCAGCGGCCCTCCTGGACGCGTTGGGCGTTCTCGGCGGAGACCGCGACGTCCGCGACCGCGCCGACGTACGCGCCGGGGTCGCCGAGCTCGCCGGCGGCCCGGTCGCTGTAGCCCATCAGCGGCCCGGCGATCACGGTGAACGCCAGACCCAGCACCACCAGCGCCGACGTCGCGCCGATCATCAGCTTGGGCATCGACGCCCCGCGCGAGATCTGGCGCCCGCCGAGCGTCGCGCCCGGGACCTCGTCCTCGTGGGGGTCGCCGTCGTCGCTCTGCATCGCCACCCGCGGCGCCCGCCAGAACACCCGGCTCCAGACCTTCGCGACCGCGTAGAGCGTGAGCAGGCTCGTCGCCACGCTGCCGAAGACCAGTAGCCACGCCAGGGCGCCGCCGTCCTGCGCGCCGGCCTGGATCAGCGTGACCTTGCCGAGGAAGCCCGAGAACGGTGGAATCCCGGCCAGGTTCATCGCCGGCAGGAAGAAGAGCACGGCGACCAGCGGCGCCGACCGCGCCAGGCCGCCGACGCGCTCGCTCGAGGTGCTGCCGGCGGACCGCTCGATCATCCCGGTGGTCAGGAAGAGCGTGGTCTGGATCGTGATGTGGTGGATCGCGTAGAAGATCGCGCCGGCCAACCCGAGCTGACTGCCGAGCGCGACGCCGAACACCATGTAGCCGATGTGGCTGACCAGGGTGAACGAGAGCATGCGCTTGACGTCGGTCTGCGCGATCGCGCCGAGGATGCCGACGACCATGGTCAGCAGGGCCAGCACCATCAGCACCGACGCGACGCGGCCGTCGGGGAACAGCAGGGTCTCGGTGCGGATCACCGCGTAGACACCGACCTTGGTCAGCAGTCCGGCGAAGACCGCGGTCACCGGGGCGGGAGCGGTCGGGTAGCTGTCCGGCAACCACGCCGCCATCGGGAAGACCGCCGCCTTGATCCCGAACGCGATCAGCAGCATGAGCTGCAGCACCAGCAGCACGTTGTCGTCGAGGCTGCCGAGCCGCACCGAGAGCTGTGCCAGGTTGAGGGTGCCGGTGGCCCCGTAGATCAGACCGATCGCCGCCAGGAACAGCAACGACGAGAGCAGGCTGACGATCACGTACGTGGCCCCCGAGCGGATCCGCGACGCGGTCCCGCCGAGCGTGATCAGCACGTAGCTCGAGACGAGCAGGATCTCGAAGCCGACGTAGAGGTTGAACAGGTCGCCCGCCAGGAACGCGTTCGAGATGCCCGCGGCGAGGACCAGGTACGTCGGGTGGAAGACGGCCAGCGGCAGGCCGCGCTCGTCGTCGGCGGTGCCCTGCCCGATCGAGTAGATCAGCACGCAGAGCGTGACCGACGCCGAGATCGCGAGCATCAGCGCCGACAGGCGGTCGGCGACGAGGACGATGCCCATCGGCGGGTCCCATCCGCCCATCGCGGCGACCTGCGGGCCGTCGCGATCGGCCGCGAACAGCAGCACCAGCGCGATCGCCAGCACGGCGCTCAAGGTGATCACGCTGATCGCGCGGTTGAGCCGCGGCAGACGGGTGCCGAGCGAGAACTTCACGCCGGCCGCCAGCAGCGGCAGGATCACCGGCAGCGGGACGAGGATCTCCGCGGCGATCACTGCAGGTCCTCGAGATCGCTGGTGGTCGCCACGCCGTCGGCGCCGACCACCCGGTCGGCGCCGATCGCCGCGTCGTCGTCGAGCGTCGCGGTCTCGCGGACCGCGTCGAGCGCCTCCGCCTCGGCGTCGGCCTCGGCGTCCGCGCCGGTGTCGTCGCTCTCGGCCGCGATCCGGCTGGCGACCATGCGGTCCTCGACGTCGTCCTGGACCTCGTCGTTGCCCTGGAGCTGCCAACTCCGGTAGGCGAGCGCCAGCAGGAACGCGGTGACCGCGAACGTGATCACGATCGAGGTCAGGATCATCGCCTGCGGCAGCGGGTCGCTGATCCGCCGGTCGTCGTCCTGCCCGAGGATCGGGGCGCGGCCCGCCCGCCCGGCCATCGTCAGGATCATCACGTTGAAGCCGTTGCCGAGCATCGCGACGCCCAGCAGCACGCGGGTCAGGCTGCGTTCGAGCAGCAGCACGATGCCGCTGGCGACCAGCACGCCGACGATCAGCGCCATCACGACGTTGACGCTCACGAGCGGTCCTCCTGCGGCGTCGTCGGGGGCGCCGCAGCGGGAGCCGTCGGAACCGTCGGCCGCGCGGTGTGCGTCTCCTCGTCGACCTGACGGTCGATCTCGGAGCCGAAGCTGCGCACCACGTCGAGCACGACCCCGACGACCACCAGGTACACGCCGACATCGAACAGCGTCGAGCTGTAGAGGTTCAGCGGTCCGAGCAGCGGGATGTCGAGGTGGACCTTGCCGCCCTGAAGGACGGCGTCGCCGAAGATCGCCCCGGCCAATCCGGTGCCGGTGGCGATCACCAGGCCGAGGCCGATCAGCAGACCAGCCGCCACCGGGGCCGCCTCCCCCAGCTCGTAGCGCCCACCGGCGAGGTAGCGCACGATCAGCGCGAGGCCGGCGACCATCCCGGCCGCGAACCCGCCGCCGGGCAGGTCGTGGCCGATGATCAGCAGGTAGACGCTGACGACGAGGATCGCGTGGAAGATCAGGCGGACGACGACCTCGAACATGATCGAGCGCCGCTCCGGCGCGAGCGTGTTCTCGGCGATCAGCCAGCTCCGCGCGCGGCGAGCGCTGCCGGCGCCCCCCGCGTCGGTCCGGGCGACGGTCAGCAGCGGCGGCGCGTCGACGGTGGCCGGCACGTCGGGCTCGTCCCGGTGCGGGTGCTCGACGGCGCCGTCGCGCCCGGGATCGATCCGCCACACGCGCGGGCGGCCGTCGGCGTCGTGCAACCGCGGCATCGACCGCGTGCGGCGCCGCAGGAAGAGCAGGCTGGTCACGCCCGTGGCGGCCACGACCAGCACCGCCAGCTCGCCCATCGTGTCCCAGGCGCGCAGATCGACCAGCGTGACGTTGACGATGTTGTCGCCGCCGGCGAGCACCGAAGCGGCGGCCATCAGCTCGGATACGGGCACCGACTCGCGGGCCCCACCCGCGAGCACCGTGACCAGCGCCATCAGCGCGCCGACGGTGATCCCGATCACCACGTGCAGGCGCCGCCGTCCGCGCTGCGAGACCGTGCCGGTGAAGTGGGTCGGCAGGCGCCGCAGGACGAGCACCACCACGACCAGGGTCACGGTCTCGACGAGGAACTGCGTCAGCGCCAGGTCCGGAGCGCCCTGGAGCGCGAAGAGCACGGCGATCGAGTAGCCGATCACGCCGCTCAGCAGCACGGCCTTGAGCCGGCGCCGCGCCTGCAGGGTCAGGAACGCGCTGACCACGACCAGCGCGCCGATCAGCGCGTTCGGCGGGGTGTCCCAGACGTGGATCTGGACGTCCCACGGGATCCCGACGATCACGGCGGTCGTCAGCGCCGTCGCGAGCACGATCAGGATCGTCATCAGGTAGACCGGCAGCGAGCCGGACTGCGTGACCCGGGCCGCGCGCAACGACAGCAGTTCCGTGAACCGGATCGTCGAGACGTAGGCGTCCCGGGACTCGTACCCGTGGTGTCGGGGGTTGACCTCGTTCTCGACCCCGCGCCGGATCTGGATCCAGGCGATCGCCAGACCGCCGAAGAGGGCGACCAGCGACAGCAGCAGCGGCAGGCCGAAGCCGTGCCACGCGGCCAGGTGGAGCGGCTCGTCGAGCGCCGCGGGCACGGTGTCGGCGTAGACCCCGATCAGGTGGTCGAGCTGCGCGAAGCCGACGCCCAGCACCAGGCCGCCGACCGCCAGCACGCCCGGCGCGGCCTCGAAGCGCGCGTCGGCGGTGCGGCAGCGTCGGTTCGGCACGCCGGGCTTGTCGGCGAACGCGCCCCATACGAACCGGGCCGCGTACGCCGCGGTCAGCGCCACGCCGATCACGATCGTCACCAGGGTGAGCACGTCGATCGTGTCGCCGTGGAGCAGCGCGTCGAACGCCGTCTCCTTGGCCGCGAAGCCCGCGAACAGCGGGACGCCGGCCATCGACGCGGCCGCCAGGGCCGCGATCACGGCCAGCCGGGGACGAGCGCGGCCGATCCCCGACAGCACCCGCAGGTCGCGCGTCCCCGTCGCCTTGTCGATGATCCCGACGACCAGGAACAGCGCCGACTTGTAGAGCGCGTGCGCCAGCAGCAGCCCGACGCCGGCCAGCGCGACGTCCCGACTCCCCTGGCCGACGAGCACGACCAGCAGCCCGAGCTGGCTGACGGTGCCGTAGGCGAGCAGCAGCTTCAGGTCGAACTGCCGCAACGCGCGGAACGCCCCGATCAGCATCGTCAGCAGGCCGAGCACCAGCACCGTCTCGCGCCACGGCGCGACGGTGGCGAACGCCGGCGCGAGCAACGCGACGAGGAAGACACCGGCCTTGACCATCGCCGCGGCGTGCAGATAGGCGCTGACCGGGGTCGGCGCGGCCATCGCGCCGGGCAGCCAGAAGTGGAACGGCACCAGTGCCGACTTGGTCAGGGCCCCGAGCAGCAGCAGCGCGACGCCGACCGAGACCGCCACGGTCGCCTCGGGCGGCTGGGCCAGGATCTCCGAGATCCGGTACGTCCCGGCCGCCTCGCCGATGATCACGGCGCCGACCAGCATCGCCAGACCGCCGAAGGTGGTGACGATCAGCGCGTCCATCGCCGCGCGCCGGGCACTGGCGCGGTCGCTCTGGTGCCCGACCAGCAGGAACGAGAGGACCGTGGTCAGCTCCCAGAAGACGTAGAGCAGCAACAGGTCGTCGGACAGGACCAACCCGAGCATCGCGCCGGCGAACGCGACGAGCACCGCGGCGAACCGTCCCAGCGCGTCCTCGTCGTCGCTGAAGTAGCGGGCGCAGTAGGCCAGGACGACCGCGCCGACGCCGGCCGCGACGAACGTCATCAGCAGCGAGAGGGCGTCCAGGCGGAACGCCAGCTCCATCTCCAACGTCGGCACCCACGGATGCACCTCGGTGACGGTTCCGCCACCGTTGACGGTCCCCGTGTGCCACACGGCCCACACCACGGCGGCCGCGGGGACCAGGGCGAGCGGAAGGAACGCGCGACGACCGAGCCGCTTGACCAGCTCCGGCGCGAGCAGCGCGGCCAGTCCGTGCGCGATCAGGATGCCGATCACGGCGCGGTCCCCGACATCGCCCAGGGGCGCTCACGGCAGATCCTGAGCCGTCGCTGGAGTGGCCGCACCAAGCGGACAGTTTCGCAGATCCCGCCCGTGTTCAGCGTCCGCGGGAGCGCAGCCACGCGCCCTCGGCGCGGCCCAGATCGCTCTGCGGCTCGTCTTCGGCGAGCCACTCGCGAACGATCCGGTGGTAGTTCACGGATGCATCCAACTGACTGCATACGGCGATCGCCATTCCGGCCAACCGCAGCGACATCATGTACTCGGCTGGGACGGTCGCGCGTCGGGTCTGCTTCCAGTGCGGCGACCGCGGGTCGCTGATCTCGAAGATCATCTCGGCCACGTGCTCGGGTCGCAGGCGGGACTCCTCGTCGACCATCGCGTACCACACGAGCTGCTCGGCGATCGCCATGGCGTCGTCCGGCGTCAGCCCCGAGTTGGGCGGGATCCAGCGGATCTCGCGCATGTGCTGGAGCAGCGCCTCGGCGTCGCCCGCCAGGCAGAGCCGGATCGACTGCGCCTGGTTCTCGACCATCTCGCGCGAGATCTTGTGGAACAGCCCGAAGTCGATGAACGCGACGCGCCCGTCCGGCATCAGGATCGAGTTGCCCGGGTGCGGGTCGGCGGAGAACATCCCGTCGCGCCAGAGCCCGCCGTAGTAGAAGCGGAAGACGATCTCGGCCAGGCGGTTGCGCTCGTCCTGATCCTTCTGCTGCCAGGCATCGAAGCCCTCGCCCGCGACGAACTCGGTGACGATCACCCGCTTGCCGCAGAGCTCGGTCGCCACGCCCGGGATCACGATGAACGGGTGTCCCCGGTAGAGCCGGGCCATCTGCCGCTGGTTGGACGCCTCGAGCTCGTAGTCCAGCTCCTCGGTCATCCGCTCGCGGATCTCGTCGCCGACCGCCTGGACGTCGATGCCGGGCGCGACGGACTTGGCGAGCCGGAGGATGATCCCCAGGTTCTGCAGGTCGGCCCGGACGGCGGCGTCGATCCCCGGGTACTGGACCTTGACCGCGGCGATGTCCGTTCCCCAGCCGGCCGGCTTCTCGTGCAGCCGTGCCCGGTAGACCTGACCGATCGAGGCGGCGCCGATCGCCTCCTCGTCGAACTCCGCGAAGACGTCGCCGAGCTTCGCCTCCATGTCGGTCTCGATCACCCGGCGCATGTCGCGGAAGGCGACCCGCGGGGCCATGTCGCGCAGCTTGGACAGCTTGGCCTGGAACTCCTCGCGGTGCTCCGGCGGGACCAGGCCAACGTCCATGAAGCTCAGCACCTGGCCGACCTTCATCGCGGCGCCCTTCATCGTCCCCAGCACGTCGACGATCTGCTCGGCGGTCCGGAACTGCTGCTGCGACATCCGGGCGTCACGATCCTCGGCGCTGCGCCCGTAGTTGGTCACCCGCGTCGCGCCCTCGCGCATCGCCACCCCGGCGGCGAGCCGGCCGATCGACGTGGCGCGCCGAACCCGGCCGGTGGGCATCGTCGTCGAGTCGTCACCGGACACGTCGTTGCTGTTGCGCCGGTTCGCCATGGCTGCATCGTACTCGCGGTACGGATCCGGTCGGCGGGCGAGTCGCCGCGTCGGGTTCCGTACCTCCGAGGTACGGAACCGCCGTTTCGGCTTCGGCCTACGGCCTACGGACCTTTGGGGGTGGGTGGGACGGTCTCGATCGGTGCCCGGCGAGCAGCGCGCTCGAATCAGGACCTCTTGACCTTCGAGCCGGGCACCAGGTCGTCGGAGCCGTCGGGCCAGCGGATCCAGCACTTGGTGCCGCCGTCGTAGTCGCGGGCCTCCAAGACCAGCCGGACCTCGCTGTCGACCGGCTCGCCGTCGTCACCGGGCAGCGAGACGATCACCGGCTCGTCGCCCTCGGGGTCGACGCCGCTCCAGACCCGCACGAACGGGTTGCGCTCGCGCTCGTGGCCGATCGTCGACGGCTCGGCGTGACCGGACACGACGACCGTCTCGTCGGGCAGCGCGAGCAGCGTGTCCATGATCGACGCCCGCAGGTCCTCGAAGGTCGTGTGACCGGGCGCCCGGACCCCCGCGACCGACTCGCGGAACAGCGTGTCGCCGGTGAAGACGTGGCCGTGGCCGACGAAGCTCAGCATCCCCTGCGTGTGGCCCGGCGTGGCGACCGCCTTGAATTCGAGGTCGTCGCCGATCCGAATCGTCTCGCCGTCCTCGATGTTCTTCGTGTAGCCGGTGGCGAACTCCTCGGCGAGCGGCTGCTCGAAGGCGTGGATCATCACGTCGACCTCGCCGACCCGGTCGAGGATCTCCTCCAGCTCCGACACGTGGTCGTAGTGGTGGTGGGTCAACAGCACCGCGGCGGGCGTCATCCCGTGGCGGGCGGCCGCCTCGGTCATCTTCGCCGCGTCGGCGCCGGCGTCGATCAACGCGCACGGACCGCCGGGAAACCCGACGACGTACGAGTTGCCCACGAAGCTCGGGATCTCGATCCGTTCCACGACAAGCTCGGCCATCGTCCGATCGTCGCAGATCACCGTGCGGAGACTGACGGGACGGCGCTCCGCGAACCACCGGGTGACCGTGGCGCCCCGGCCGGACGTGGCTCGGCTCGGCTCGGCCGACCCGCTCGATACCGTCCAGGCATGGCGGCCCTGCTCCACACCTGTTACCGGATCGGCGACATCGACCGGTCGATCGCCTTCTACGCGGCCCTCGGCTTCGAGGAGATGCGGCGGATGCCGATCGGCGACTCCGCGACCAACGTCTTCATGGGCCTCCCGGGCGACGGCCCGCGGCTGGAGCTGACCTACAACCACGGCGTCAGCGAGTACGAGATCGGCAGCGGCTACGGCCACATCGCGATCTCGTCGCCGGACCTGGCGGCGACCCTCGCCGCGCTGGCCGAGCAGGGGATCGAGCCGGAGAAGCCGCCGTACCGGGTGCGTGAGGGTGGCTCGCTGCTCTGCTTCGTCCGCGACCCGGACGGCTACCGGATCGAACTGATCGAGCGCGCCGAGAGCGACTGATGGCTCCGCTGGTCGGGGCCGCGGCCGCGCGCTGCGCGGTCATCGACCTCGGATCCAACAGCTTCCGGCTGGTCGTCTACGCGGCGGACCGGTCGGCGACCGACCTACCGGGCGGCGCCTGGTGGCGCGCCGGCGAGATCTACGAGCCGGCCCGGATCGGGGCCGACCTCGGCGCCGACGGCGCGCTCCAACCAGCCTCGATCGAGCGCGCGCTGATCGCGACCGAGCTGTTCGACCACTACTGCCGCGCGCACGGCCTGACCGGCGACCTGGTGTCGGCGGTCGCCACCAGCGCGATCCGCGAGGCGCCGAACCAGGCCGCGTTCCTCGACCGGGTCCGCGCGACCACGGGCCTGGAGCCCCAGGTGCTCAGTCAGGCGGCCGAGGCGCACTACGGCCATCTCGCGGCGATCAACTCGACGACGCTGCGCGACGGTGGCGTGCTCGACATCGGCGGAGGCTCGATGCAGCTCGTCCGCACCGCCGACCGGCGTGCGACCGACGTCGGGTCGTGGCGTCTCGGCGCGGTCCGGATGACGGAGCGCTTCCTGGCCGGGAGCGGCCCGACCTCCGACGGCCAGCAGCAGGCGCTGCGCAAGCACGTTCGCAAGGTGCTCGGCGAGCGCGACTGGACCACCGGCATCGGCGACCGGTTGGTCGGCGTCGGCGGCGCGGTGCGCAATCTCGCCGCCGCCGTCCAGCACCGCCACGGTTCGACCGACCTCGGCGTCCAGGCGGTGCGCGTGCGGCGCGCGACGCTCGGCTCGCTGATCGACGAGCTGGCCGCCCTCCCGGTCGCCGAGCGGCGCGCGGTCGACGGGATCAAGCCGTCGCGCGGCGACGTGATCCTGGCCGCGGCGATCACGATCGACGCGGTGCTCGAGCACACCGGCGTCGACGCGATCGAGGCGACCGAGTTCGGACTCCGCGACGGGATCTTCCTCGAACGCCAGCTCTCCGATCTCGAACGCCAGGACGGACTGGCCGCCTACCCGGACGTGCGCGGCGCCGCGGTCGAGAACCTGGCCGCGCGCTACGACGACGACCGCCCGCACCGGCGCCACGTCACCCGACTGGCGCTGGAGGTCTACGACCAGCTCGGCGCCTGCGGCGCCCATCCCGCCGACCCCCGCGAGCGCTCGCTGCTGGAGGCCGCGGCGACGCTGCACGACATCGGCACGGCGGTCAACCACGACGACCACCACAAGCACGGGCGCTACCTGGTCGTGACCAACGGGCTCCCGGGGTTCTCGCCGCCCGAGACGGCCCTGATCGGCCAGGCGATCCGCTACCACCGCAAGGGCTCGCCGACGATGAAGCCGTTCCGCGCGCTGGCCCGCGACGGCGACGACGAACGGCTGCTGCGGCTGGCCGCGGCGCTGCGGCTGGCGGAGGGCCTGGACCGCGGCCACGACCAGGCCGTGCGAGCCGTCGAGGTCGCGCGCGATGGCGACGACGTCCGCCTGCGGCTGAACACCGGCCCCGCCGGGGATCCCGTGGCTCGCTGGGCCGCGCAGGGCCAGGCGGCGCTGGTCGAGCGGGCCTTCGGCGTACGGCTCACCGTCACCGACGGCGCGGCGTAGCCGGCGGGAACGCCTAAACTGGGACCCGATGCCCCCGGCCCCGAACCTCCTCGCGCGCGGCCCCTGGGCCCCCGAAGACGTCTCGTTCGCCTGGTCCGACGAGCCGTACGTGCCGGCGCCCGGCGCGTCCGCCGACGCCGACCTGGCGATCGCCGCGCTGGAGGCCCGCGACTCGCCCAGCCACGACGGCCTCTCCGCGCGGCTGTCCGCCCACCGCGTCGACGCCGAGGGCCGCCTCCACCTGGAGCTGCAGCCGGTCCGCTGGGCGCTGCGCCTGCTGCCCGGCGGCGCCGCCCGCTCGATGACCGGCCAGTGCGTGGTCCGCAGCCACGACGGCCGCTGGCTCGCCGGCCGTCGGGCCGGCTGGGTCGCGACCTGGGCCGGGCGCTGGACGCTCGGCGCGGCCGGCGCGGTCGACCCCCGCGAGTCGCCGATGCACACCCTGCGCCGCGAGCTGCAGGAGGAGTGGAGCGTGGTCCCCGAGCGGTTGCGCGGCGACGCGCTGATCCTGTTGCCCAACGACATGGTGATGTTCGCCGGGGTCGCCTGGCTGCCCCCGGGAGCGGAGGTCGAGCGGGACGCCGAGCACGACCAGCACGAGTGGTGGCCGGCCGACGTCGACGCCTGGCCGGCCCACGCGGAGCCGACGCTGCGCGCGCTGGCCCGCCTGGTCGAGAGCGGCGAGTCTTGAGCGGCCTGGGCCGGATCCCGGCGTCGGTCTCGGGACGCCGTCGGATCAGCCCGTCGTTCCGCACCCTCAAGTGGCTGTCGTTCGCCCACTCGGCGATCTACATCGGCCTGATCACGCTCTGGGTCAGTGATACGGCGCCCGGTGTGAAGACGATCCTCGGTTGGGGTCACGGGTGGGGCTGGATCCTGATGTGCGTGCTCTGCGTCCTGGCGCTCCGGGCGCGGGTGATCCCGCTGTGGCTGGCCGTCTGCGTCGCCGTGATCGGCGCGGTCGGGCCGTTCGTGGGATCGATCGGCTTCGTCGTCGAGGAGCGCCGGCACCCGGAACGGATCGCCAGAACGCCCTGAGGTACCCGGACGACGACGTACCTACCGCTGGTAGGCCCGGTGTGTCCGTCGTCACACGTGCCGCGGCACGGTTTACCACGATCCAGCGGGCGCTTTTGCGCGATTGTGAGGCGGACTCCCTACGGAATCGCAAGTGCTAGGTTCGTTGTCTCATGGCGGCAGGCACAACGGTCCAGGTCACGCTCCCCCAAATGGGCGAGTCCGTCGCGGAAGGCACGGTGCTCGAGTGGCTGAAGAAGCCGGGCGATCCGGTCACCGAAGGTGAGGACCTGGTCGTGATCTCGACCGACAAGGTCGACGCCGAGATCCCCGCACCCGCGTCAGGCATCCTCCTGCCGTACCTCGCCGAGGAGGGCGAGACCGTCCAGTCCGGCTCGGTCGTGGCCGAGATCGACACCTCGGGCTCGGCCTCCGACTCCGGATCGACCGATTCCGGATCCGGCGAGTCCGGCAGCAGCGAGGGCGGTCCCGGGCCGTCGGACACCGAGCTCGAGGGCGCCGGCGCCTCGTCGAGCAACGGCGACGCCCCGAAGGCCGAGGGCGAGCTCGTCGACATCGTCACGCCGTCCGCGGGCGACTCGGTCACCGAGGCCACGTTGCTCGAGTGGCTCGTCGACGAGGGCGCCTCGGTCACCGAGGGACAGGACCTGCTCGTCGTCTCGACCGACAAGGTCGACATGGAGCTGCCCTCGCCCGCCACCGGCGTGCTCGAGAAGCGCCTGTTCGGCGACGGCGACACGATCCACCCGCAGGAGGTGATCGGCCACGTGCGGGCCGGCGCCGCCTCCTCGTCGACCGGAGGATCCGCCGCTCCCGCCCCCGCCGCGGAGACCGCCGAGACGGACCGCGGGTCCTCCAACGGCGCCACCGCCACGATCCCCGACGACGCCAAGATCACGCCGGTCGCCGCCCGCGCCGCGTCGGTCGAGGGCATCGACGTCGGTGCGGTCCGCGGCACCGGCCCGAACGGCCGGATCACCAAGGACGACGTCCTCGACGCCGCCAAGAACGGCGGGCGCTCCGCCGCCGAGGTCACCCGCACGCCGATCCGCGGCGGCGCCGCCGCGCTCGCCCGCGGGATGGAGGAGTCGCTCCAGGTCCCGACCGCGACCTCGTTCCGCACGCTCACCATCACCACGCTCGACGGCCGCCGCAAGCAGCTCAAGGCCGCCGGCAAGAAGGTCTCCTTCACCCACCTGATCGGCTACGCCGTCGCCCGCGCCGCGACCGAGAAGCTGCCGCCGATGGCCTACACCTACGAGCCCGCCGAGGACGGGGAGACGGCGACCCTGGTCGACCACGGTCAGGTCAACCTGGGCATCGCGGTCGACGTCGAGCGCCGCGGCAAGCGGACCCTGATGGTGCCGGTGATCAAGGACGCCGGCCGGCTCGGCTTCGACGGCTTCCTCGACGCGTTCAACGACCTGATCGCCCGCGCCCGCGACAACAAGCTGACCGCCGACGACCTGCAGGGCGCCAACGTCCAGCTCACCAACCCCGGCGGGATCGGCACGGTCGCGTCCGTGCCACGGCTGATGCGTGGCAACGGCACGATCGTCGCCACCGGCTCGATCGCCTATCCCGTCGGCCTCGGCGAGATCGGCGAGGCGATCGGCGCCGAGAAGGTCATGACGATGACCTCGACCTACGACCACCGGATCATCCAGGGCGCGCAGTCCGGGCAGTTCCTGAAGGTCGTCGAGGAGTACCTCCAGGGCGAGCACGAGTTCTACGAGCAGCTCTTCGCCGACCTCGGGGCAGACCTCGGTCCCGCGATCGAGCTCCCCAAGCCGTCGCTGTCGGCCGCCGCCTCCGCGGCGCCGGCGTCCGGCGAGGCGCCGTCGATGGAGCTGCTGCAGGGCGTCCAGGCCGCCACGTCGCTGGTCCGCGCGATCCGCAGCCACGGCCACCTGCTGGCCAAGCTCGATCCGCTCGAGACGCCGCCGAACGTGTCGCCGGAGGAGCTCGCCCGCGAGATCGGCGTCGACCTCGAGAAGCTCGGCCTCAGCCCGGACCTGCTCAAGCAGATCCCCGCTTCGATCCTGCGGATCTTCGTCGGCGGCGGCCAGACGCTCGCCGACGTGCTGCCGCTGCTGCGCGACACCTACTGCGGCACCACCGCGTACGAGGTCGAGCACATCTCCGACAACGACCAGCGGATCTGGCTGCGCGAGAAGATCGAGTCCGGCGAGTTCCGCCAGCCGCTCTCGGACGAGAGCAAGAAGAGCCTGCTCGAGCGGCTGATCCAGGTCGACGCGTTCGAGCGCTTCATGCAGAAGGCCTACCTGGGCCAGAAGCGCTTCTCGATCGAGGGCCTCGACATCACGGTCCCCGTGATCGACGAGCTGATCCAGCTCGCCGGCGCCCGCGCCGGGGCGCAGGAAGTGATCATCGGGATGGCCCACCGCGGCCGGCTCAACGTGCTCGCCCACAACCTCGGGCGCCCGTACGACGCGCTGTTCACCGAGTTCGAGGGCGGCTCCGTGATCGCCGCCGCCAAGACCGTCACCCAGGACCTCCAGGGCGGCACCGGCGACGTCAAGTACCACCACGGCGCGACCGGCCGCTACGAGCTGGCCGACGGCAAGTCGATCGGCGTGGTGCTCGAGAGCAACCCGTCGCACCTGGAGTTCGTCAACCCGGTCGTGCTCGGCGCCGTCCGCGCCGCCCAGACCGACCGCGGCCAGGCCAGCGGCACGCGGGACGACGACATCGCGCTGCCGATCGTGATCCACGGCGACGCGGCCTTCGCCGGCCAGGGCGTCGTGGCCGAGTCGCTCAACCTGCAGAGCCGCGAGGGCTACAAGGTCGGCGGCGCGGTCCACCTGATCTGCAACAACCAGGTCGGCTTCACGACCGATCCGCAGGACAGCCGCTCGACCCGCTGGGCGTCCGACCTGGCCAAGGGCTTCGACCTGCCGATCATCCACGTCAACGCCGACGACGTCGAGGCCTGCATCAACGCCGCCCGGCTCGCCTTCGCGTACCGCCAGGAGTTCGGCCAGGACGTGCTGATCGACCTGATCGGCTACCGCCGCTACGGGCACAACGAGTCCGACGAGCCCGCCTACACGCAGCCGCTGATGGCCGAGACCATCAAGCAGCACCCGCGGGTCGCCGACCTCTACGCCGAGCGGCTGGTCGCCGAGCAGGTGATGGCCCAGGACGCGATCGACGCCAAGCGCGAGCAGCTCAACGCCGAGCTGACCGAGCTGCACCAGGGCGTCAAGCGCAAGGTCAAGGAGTGGCAGGACGCCGGCGGCGGGATCGACACCCAGGCCACGGGCACCTACCTGATGGACCGCTCGCGCTCCGAGGAGCCCGACACCAAGGTCGATGCCCAGACCCTGATCGGGATCAACGACTCCCTGCTGACCGTCCCCGACGACTTCACCTGGAACACCAAGCTGCACAAGCAGCTCGAGAAGCGCCGCGAGGCGATGGGGCCCAACGGCGGGATCGAGTGGGCGCACGCCGAGGCGCTCGCCTACGGCTCGCTCGTCACCGAGGGCGTCCCCGTCCGCCTGACCGGCCAGGACTCCGAGCGCGGCACGTTCTCGCAGCGCCATCTCGTGCTGCACGACGCCAAGGACGGCAGCGCCTACGCGCCGATCAAGCACCTTCCGGGCGCGCAGGCGTCGATGGAGCTGTACAACAGCCCGCTGTCCGAGGTCGCCTGCCTGGGCTTCGAGTACGGCTACTCGCAGGAGGCGCCCGAGGCGCTGGTGCTGTGGGAGGCGCAGTTCGGCGACTTCATGAACGGCGCGCAGGTGATCGTCGACCAGTTCATCGTCTCCGGCCTGGCCAAGTGGGGCCAGACCTCGCGCCTGACGATGCTGCTGCCGCACGGGTACGAGGGCGCCGGTCCGGAGCACTCGTCCGCCCGCGTCGAGCGGTTCCTGCAGCTCGCCGCCGAGGGCAACATCCGCGTCGCCAACGTCACCACGCCGGCGCAGTACTTCCACCTGCTCCGCCGCCAGGCGCTGATCGAGAAGCCGCGGCCGCTGGTCGTGATGACCCCGAAGTCGCTGCTGCGCCTGCCGCAGGCCCGCAACCGGATCGCCCATCTCGCCGAGACCCGGTTCTTCCCGGTGCTCGGCGAGCCCGGGATCGACGCGTCGGCCGTCACCCGCCTGATCCTCTGCACCGGCAAGATCTTCTACGACCTCCGCCAGCACGAGATGCGGGTCGACAACCCGCAGGTCGCGATCGGCCGGATCGAGATGCTCTACCCGTTCCCGGAGGAGGGCCTGCGCGACCTGATCGGCGCCTACCCGAACCTGCGCGAGGTCGTCTGGGTCCAGGAGGAGCCGCGCAACATGGGCGCCCGCGCGTTCATGTCCCCGCGGCTCCAGCAGATCCTGCCCGAGCACCTGGCCTTCGGCTACGTCGGCCGCCCGGACCGCGCGTCCCCGTCCGAGGGCTACCCGGCCGCGCACACGATCGAGCAGAACCGGATCGTCAAGACCGCGCTGGACGTCTCCGCGCCGGTCTCGCAGTTCCCGAAGCGCAGCCCCGGAAACAGGTAGCTCAACGGCGCGTCACCTCGGCGAGGTAGTCGACGAGTTCGGTGAGCTGTTGCTCGCCGAGGTCGTCGAAGCTCGGCATCCGGCCCGCCGGGAAGCCGTCCGTCGTCTCGGCGTCGGGGTCGACGATGTCCTCGCGGAGCTTGGCCGCCGAGCGCCCCGGCACGACCTGATCCAGGTCGGGACCGATCCGGCCGGTCGACTCCGCGTCGGCCAGGGTGTGGCAGCCCGCGCAGCGGTCCGAGAACAGCGCGCGGCTGCGGTCCGCGACCGCTCCGCTGACCGCCGGCGCGTCGTCCGCGGGAGTGTCCTCGCTCTCGCTCGCGCTCGGCGGCGGGGTGCCGCCGCTCGGGGCGGTGGTGGTCGTCGTCGTGGCGCCGTCACCGGCCAAGGTCGGCGGCTCGGAGTCGCCGCCGCCCTGCCCGACGCCGACGATCGCTCCGCCGAGCACGATCGTCACGACCACCGCCGCCACGACCCGCGCCGCCCCGTCGCGGGTCGAGCGCCCCGGCACGAGCGGCGCTCCCTCGCCGAGCAGCGCCCCGCCCGCCGCGATCGCGCCGCCGAGGGTCAGCGGGATCGCCGCCAGCTCGGCCAGCAGCGTCAGCATCGCGTGGCCGTCGTAGCCCGACTCCTCGAACCCGAACAGCCCCGTGGTCCGCGTCAGCACCAGCGCGACGATCGAGCCGAAGCTGATGCCCAGGCTGCCGACCACGAACAGCAGCGGACGACGCGCGAGCAACAGCAGGATCGTCAGCAGCGAGCCGATCGCGTTGAGCAGGAACAGCGTCCCGATCGTCGCAACCTCGCTGTACCCCTGGTGATAGAGGTGCGCGTGCTCGTAGCCGCCGACCGCGACCGCCACGGCGGCGGCGACCAGGAGCAGCGTCGGCAGCGGGGCGAGGGCGACGGGAGCGAGCCAGCGGCGCATACCCGTAGTCATACCCGGACGGCCGGACTCGCGGACATCGACTCCGCGGTCGCGACCGTCGTCGGTCCCTTCCCGCGGGCCCGGCGACGTGGCGCACGCCGTCCCGGCGCGCCAGTCCGTAGCATCCGACGGCCCATGGCTTCCGAAGCAGCGAACCGCGAGAAGACCACCACCGCCACCGTGCTGCGCGCGACGGAACGGCAGATCCGCCTCCGTCTCGGCAAGGCCGACGGCGACCGCGAGGTGACCAAGCGCGTGACCGTCCCGGCCGAGCTACGCGACCAGCTCGAGGGGGCCAAGGTCCCCGTCGTGATCACGGGCGCCGGCGAGAAGGCCAAGGTCGAGCTCGCCGACGACTGGGCGTCCGCGGTCAAGGCCCCGGCGAAGAAGGCCACGCCGGCGAAGAAGCCCGCCGCCAAGAAGGCCCCCGCGAAGCCGGCGGCCGCGAAGCCCGCAGCCAAGAAGGCGCCCGCCAAGCCGGCGGCCAAGAAGCCCGCCGCAGCGAAGGCCGCGGCGAAGCCGGCCGCAAAGAAGCCCGCCGCCCAGAAGGCGCCGGCGAAGGCCGCCGAGCCGACGGAGGCGCCGGCCGCGGCCAGCTCGGCGCCCGAGGACAAGCCGAAGTCGTCCCGCAGCCGCTCGCGCGGCAAGGCCAAGGCGCCCGCCGCCGCCGTCGCCGCGGTGGCGACCGTCGCCACCGTCGCGCCCGCCGAGATCGTCAAGCGGATCGCCGCCGCGGTCGAGCTGGTCCGCGGCGCCCGCCGCGGACCCCGGCTCCCCTGACCCGCGAGTTCCGTACCGCAGCGGTACGGAACTCGACGCGGCGCGAACCGGTCGGCGCGAGGACGCCGCGCCGATCGACCGCCCGGCGCTGCCGCGCGCTCAGCGCAGCCGCCGTGCCCCACCGCCGCGCGTCCGCGCGCGGATGTCCCGGACCAGCCGGCGCTCCTCGCGCGGCCCGAGCCCGTCGCCCGGATCGAACGCGCGCCGCAACGGTCCGTCGCCGCCGACCGCCTGGGGCACCGGCTCCAGCCGACGTCCATCGATCACCGTCTCGCGCAACGCCCCGTCGTCGCCGACGTCGACGTGCGTCGCGACGGCGTTCTCGCGGCTGACCACGACCTCCTCCAGCCGTCCGTCGCGGAACAGCAGTCCGCACCCGTCGTCGGCGGTCCAGCCGGCCGGCAGGCGGCCCGATCGCACCGCTTCGCGGTAGATCGCGCCGCGCTCCGGCTCCTGACGCGCGTGCACGCTCAACGAGCCGCTGACCAGGCCGAGCCCGTCGATCACGGCCGGCACCCCGACCGACGTCGAGACCCCACCCTCCATCCAGCACATCGCCCCGGCGCTGAGGCCGGCCAGCACCGTGCCGCGGGCGTTGGCCTCGAGCATCAGGTCGGCGACTCCGTGGGCCCGCCAGAGCGCGAGCAGGTTGTGCAACGAGCCGCCGCCGACGTAGATGATGTCCTGGCTGAGGATCAACGACTCCAACGGCTCGTCGTCGGCCTCGATCCGGAACAGCGAGAGGATCTGCGGGCGACACGGCCACGCGCCGAAGACGCGGCTGAAGCGCGCGATGTCCTCGCGGGGGTCCCCGCCGGCCGTCGGCAGGAACAGCACCCGCGGGCGCTCCACGGGGGCGAGCGCGAGGATGAACGCGTCGAGCGCCGGCATCCCCGGCTCCATCGTGAATCCGCCTCCGCCCATGCAGAACACGGGCCCGGGACCGCTCATCGGCGGTCTCCGGCGACGGCCGGGGCAACGGCCGCGGGATCCGTCGGGGGGCCGTCGGGCGCGGCCGGCCCCCCGGGGGCCGCGCCGAGGTAGCGCGCGTCGAGCCGCCGTTCGTCGACCTCGCCCGCCGCGCCGCGCCGCACGCGGTGGGCGGCGGCGGCCGGCTTCGACGTCACGACCTCCTCCAGCTCGGTGCCGCGGAAGACCAGCGCCGCCCCGTCATCCACCCCGTAGCCCGCCGGGATCCCGCCCACCACGAGCTCGCGAAAGGCCGCCCGCCGTTCCGGCTCGCCGTCGTAGTGGACGCAGTTGCTGTACGGCAGGAAGCCCAGGCCCTTGACCCGCTCGGACGGTCCGTGGAAGGCGGTCACCGCGTCCGAGAACCAGCAGAGCGATCCGGCCGACAGGCCGCAGAGCAGGACCCCGCGGCGCCAGGCGCGCTCCAGCGTGCGGTCGAGCCCGTGAGCGCGCCAGGCGCCGAGCAGGCTCTTCAGCGAGCCGCCGCCGACGTAGATGATGTCCTGGCTCAGGAGGTGCTGCTCGATATCGCCCTCGACGGCCCCCGCGGTGGTGTCGCGACGGAACAGCGAGACGTGCGAGGGCTCGGCGCGGGCGCCGCCGAACCGCCGGTAGAAGCGGACGACGTAGTGGTCGGCGTCGCCCGACGCGGTCGGCAGGAAGCAGATCCGCGGACGCTCGACCCCGCTCAGGGCTAGCACGTAGTCGTCCATCAGCGGGTTCTTCGGCTCCATCGAGAAGCCGCCGCCGCCGAGGGCCACGATGCGTCCGGGTCGTTCAGCCACGCAGCAAGCATCCCGCCCCCGAGGCCCGCCGCCACCGTCCCGATGTACGAGCCGGGCCCACCGCGGTTCGCCCCGGCGGCGGGTCGCTCGACGGGGCTCGGCGCAGCCGCTAGCGTCCCCGCCAGACCGCCGGCCGCTTCTCCTTGAATGCGGTCGCGCCCTCGCGGGCGTCCTCCGACATCAGCACCGGCCCGGCGATCTCGCCCTGCCGCGCCCAGAACGCGCCCTCGTCCCAGTCCCCCTGCTCCTGGAGGATCCGCTTCGACGCCGAGACCGCGAGCGGCCCGTTGAGCGCGATCTGATCGGCCAGCGCCAGCGCGGCCGCGAGCGCCTGACCGGGCTCGGTGACCACGTTGACCAGCCCGAGCGCGTAGCCGCGCTCGACCGCCAGCGGATCGCCGGTCAGCGCCATCTCCATCGCGACGCCGAGCGGGAGCCGCTCGGGCAGCCGTCGCAGGGCCCCGCCGGCGGCGACGAGTCCGCGCTTGACCTCGGGGATGCCCAGCACCGCGTCGCGCGCGACCACCATCAGATCGGCCGCCAGGGCCACCTCGAGGCCGCCGGCCACGGCGAACCCCTCGACCGCCGCGATCACCGGCTTGCTCGGCCGCTTGATCGTCATGCCCGCGAAGCCGCGCTCGGCGTCGAAGGTCATCTCTCCGCGGGCGAACGCGCCCAGGTCCATCCCGGCGCTGAAGCCCTTGCCGGCGCCGGTGAGGACCGCGATCGTCAGCGCCGGGTCGCCTTCGAGGACGCGGATCGCGGCGGCGATCCCGTCCGACACCGGACCGTTGATCGCGTTGCGCTGGTCGGGCCGGTTGATCGTGATCACCAGCGTGGAGCCCCGTCGCTCGACGAGAACCGGACGTTCGTCTCCCATCGGCGCAGCCTACCTCCAGTAGCAACGGTGGGCCAGCGGTTTTGCTCGGGCCGCGGCGTGAGCTAGATTCCCCGGCATGCGTGAGCTTGCGGACGGCGTCTTCCATCTGCCCCTGATGCCGCGGTCCGGCGTCAACGCCTACCTCGTCGGCGACGTGCTGGTCGACGCCGGCTTCCGCTGGCAGGCCAAGCGGGTGCTGGCCGGCGTCCGCGGCCGGATCGTCCGCTCCCACGTGCTGACCCACGCCCACGTCGATCACGCCGGAGGCACCCGCAAGGTGATCGAGGCGCTCGGCGTGCCCGTGCTGGCGGGCGAGCGCGACTTGCCCGCGATGCACAGCGGGCAGCCCGAGATGGGCTTCCACGGCGTGTTGGAGAAGCCCGGCAACGCCTACGGGAGCTTCCCCGCGGTGCCCGAGGCGACCGCGCTGCACGAGGGCGACGCCGTCGGCGACGGCTTCACCGTGCTCGACACGCCGGGCCACAGCCCGGGCCACATCAGTCTCTGGCGCGAGCGCGACGGCGTGCTGATCTGCGGTGACGTGATCAACAACATGAACCTGCTGACGACGGTGCCGGGGGTGCGTCAGCCGCCGACGGTCTTCACCCCGGACCCGGCCGAGAACCGCCGCTCGATCCGCCGGCTGGCCGAGCTCGATCCGCGCCTGGTGCTCGTCGGCCACGGGCCGCCGCTGAAGAAGGACGCCGCCGGCGCCTTGAAGCGGTTCGCGGCGGACCTGGGCGGCTAGCGGCGGCTAGACGTCGAACAGGGTGAGCGCGGGCTCCTTCTCGCCGCGCAGCACCGCCAGGTCGATTTCGACCCAGCTCAGGCCGCGCGACTCGGCCAGCGTGCGGGCCTGCGGCTTGATCGTCTGAGCGGCGAGCACGCCGCGGACGTCGGCCATCCCCGGCTCGTCGCGCATCCGCTCGAGGTAGCGCGAGAGCTGCTCGACCGCGTCGATCGTGCCGACGCGCTTGATCTCGACCGCCACCCAGCCGTCCTCGTGGTCGCGGCACATCAGGTCGACCGGGCCGATGTCGGTCGGCCACTCGCGGCGAACCAGCCGGAAGCCCTCGCCGCAGTGGTGCGGGGCGTCGGCCAGCAGCTCCTGGATCTCGCGCTCGACGCCAGACTTCTCGAGCGCCGCGGCCTCGCCCATGTCGTGCACGACGTCGCTGATCACGTCGACGATCCGGATGTCGAGCCGGTCCTCGGTCGACCCCATCCGCTTGCGGACCACGATCCGCGACAGCGGCACGTACGGCTGGTCCGGATCGGGGTCGACCGGCGTGGCGGCCGACGGCTCGTTCGGCACGGGCACGCCGCCGCGCTCGAACTCGAGCACCGTCTCCGGTGTCATCCAGTTCTGCGGCTTGAACCCCCCGGTATCGGCGTGGACCATCACCGACCCGTCGGACTTGATCATCACCAGCCGCAACGCCTCGGGCAGCAGGGCGTCGAGTCGACCGGAGTAGCGGACCTCGCAACGGGCAACGATCAGGCGCATCGACCCGAGAAGGCTACGGGGCCGGGCGGACGGGCAACGGTGCCATCCCTGCCCACACTGGGCAAGCATTCGCTAATCTCTTAATAGATAATGCTTCCCTTCGAGATACGGCGAGCGGCGACCGGCGACGTCTGCGACGAGCTGGACCTCCTCGCGCACCAGATCGACGCGCGGATCATGCCGCGGCGGTGGTCAGGCCGTCTCCGGCGCTCGCTCGAAGCGGCCTCGGTTGCTGCCTCGACGCGGCTCGAGGGGGTCCCCGTCACCGTGTCCGACGTCCAGCGGATCCTCGCGGGCGACAAGCCTCCCGCCGTCAGCGCCGTCGACGCCTCGTTGGTCCAGGGCTACGCCGACGCGATGACCTACGTCCAGCGCCGGACCGACGACGGCACGCTGGCGTGGAGCAGCGAGCTCCTGATCGGCCTGCAGGACCGGATCGTCGCCGGCCGCAAGGATCACGGCGCCGGCCGGTTCCGAACCCGTGCGGTCTGGGTCACGGGCCCGGACGGACGCCAGGTCTTCTCGCCTCCGGATCACGAGCGCGTCCCCGACCTGGTCGCCGAGATCTGCGCGCAGGCCGAGGCCGCTCCGTGGCACGCCGCGGTCAAGTCCGCCTGGCTGCACGTCGTCCTCGCCGCGGTCCATCCCTTCGAGGACGGCAACGGCCGCACCGCGCGCGTCGCCGCCTCGCTGGCGATGTACCGCGGAGGTTTCCGCGACCCCGCCTTCACCAGCCTCGAGGAGTGGTGGGGGCGCCACCCCGCCGACTACTACGCGAGCTTCGGCTGCCTGGGCGACAGCTTCGATCCATCGGTCGATGTGACCTCGTTCGTCGAAAGCCACGTCCAGGCCCAGCTCGTGCAGTCGGTCGGCGTCGCCCTCGAGCAGAAGACGAACGGGACGTTGATGATCGTGCTCGAGAACCTGCTCGACGACCGGGGACTCCCTTCACGACTCGCGAACGCACTCTACGACGGCGTGTCCGGGCTCGACGTCACGACCGCGACCTACGCCGACCTGAGCGACGTCAGCGCCGCCACCGCACGCAACGACCTCGCGGCGGCCGTGGCCGCGGGGCTGCTCCACGCCGAGGGACGAACCCGCGGACGCACCTACACCGCGGACGAACGGCTGCTGGGCGCCCTCGCGGAGGCCCTCAACGTCGACCCGCACCTCGACGCGATACGCAACGAGCTTGCGCTCCGCGCCACCCTCAGCGTGACCGCCGACCGCGAACGAGCTCTGCACAGCCGGTCAGCCGACTAGCCCGAGCCGTCCAGCGCCCGCAGCAATCCGTATCGCTCCCGAACGGGAAGACCCTCAACCCGCCGTCTGCAGCTCGCGCGGGACGCGCTCGCGTAGCCGGTCGCGCAGCTCGCGGACCTCGCGGTTGCGCGGGTCCAGCTCGAGCGCCCGGTCCGTCGCCTCGAGCGCGTCGGTGGTGCGGTCGGTGCGGGCGAGCGCGTGGGCGTAGCGGGCCCACGCCCGGGCGCCCAGCGGCCCGTCGCCGGCCAACTCGGTCGCGCGCAGGCAGGCGTCGACCTGGCGGCCGAGGTCGCCGACGAGATGCGCGGCGAGCGCCAGGTCCAGGTAGCCCTCGGCGGTCGGCTCGAGCACCATCGCCCGTTCCAGCGCGTCGAGCGCTCCGGCGCGGTCGTGCAGCCGCAGCCGCAGCCGACCGATCCGCGCCCACGCGGCGCCGTCGTGCGGCTCCAGCTCGACGACGCGAGTGGCGGCTTCCTCGGCCTGGATCGTCGATCCCTGCGCCTCGTAGATCCGGGCGGCGAAGCGGTGCGGAGCCGGCCGCGTGCCCTCGGCGCGCAGCCAGTCGCGGACCGCGCGCGCGGCGGCCGGCAGATCCTCCGCCTGCAGCAGCGCCACCGTCAGCATCCTCAGCACCGCCGGGTTCTCCGGGTCGGCGTCGCGAGCGTAGAGCAGCCGCTTGGCGGCGACCCGGAACTCGCCCTCGGCCAGGGCGTGCTGGGCGGCGGTCATGAACCGCTGGACCCGGTCGGCGCTGGGGTCGGGGCGGCTGAAGTCGACGAACTGCAGCGTCCCGGCCGGCACGGTCCGCACGCCGAGATGGAACGCCACGCGCGCGAACTGCAGCACGTCGTCGCCCTCGCCGGTGAAGTACACGCCGGTCACGTTGCCGACGCCCCACTCGGGGTACGACACGCAACGCGCGTAGCGGTGGACCACCGAGTGGTCGGGCGTCCGGCTGCCGAACGGGTCGTGCTCCGCCCGCTCCCGCTGGTACTGCTCGGCCTCGTACGCGCGCCGGCCGGCTTCCTCACGCGCAGCACGGGCCGCGGCCGCATTCGCGCGGACCGCGTTCTCGGTGACCTTGCCGCCGCGCGAGTCCTCGGCGAGCCGCTCCAGGCGGTCGGCGGCTTCGTTGATCCCCTTCAGGTGGCGCTCGTGCTCGAACTGCCGCCCGGGCGGCGCCAGGTCGGGGTGCCAGCGCTTGGCCATGCTCCGGCGCGCTAGCTGGACGTCCCGCTTGTCGAACGGCGGCTTCAGCTCCAGCAGCCCGAGCCCATGCTCGATATCGAAGACGGTTCCGGCCATCCCATCCAGGGTAGCGAGCAACCGCTCGCCGGCCGACAGACCATCGGACGGCTCAGTGCGCGTTCGCCGAGCTGAGCGCCAGGCCGACGATGCCCGCGGCGATCAGCCCGATGCTGACCAGACGCAGCGGCGCCGCCGACTCGCTCAGCCAGACGATCCCGACGATCGCCGCGCCGACGGCGCCGATCCCGGTCCAGACCGCATAGCCGGTGCCGACCGGCAGCGAACGCAGCGAGAGCGACAACAGGCCCATGCTGGCGACGAGCGCGACCACGAAGACGACGGTCTCGGGCAGACGGGTGAAGCCGTCGCTGCGCTTCATCGCGATCGCCCAGACGACTTCCAGCAGTCCAGCGGTGACGAGTGTGATCCAGGCCATGGGGAAACCCTCTTCCGGTGGCGCCGTCGTCGGTCCGGGTACGGCGCTCCCTCTCGTCCGGGGTGCTCCCCACGGGGCACCTGCTTCCAGCCTACGACGCCCGGACCGGCGATGGGTGACAGCCGGCACCGTTCGCGTGCGAGGATCGAAGTTCGACCCCTCGCACGACCCCGGAGTCCCCCGTGTCCGACGATCCCGTCCTGCTCATCACCGGCGCCAGCTCCGGCATCGGAGCCGCTACCGCCCGGCGCGCCGCCGCGGCGGGTCACCGCGTGGTGCTCGCCGCCCGCTCGGAGGACAAGCTCGCCGCGCTCGCCACCGAGCTCGGCGGCCCCGACCGGGCGATCGCCGTCGCCACCGACGTCACCACGTGGGACGACAACGAGGCGCTGGTCGCCGCGGCCCTCGACGCGTTCGGCCGGGTCGACGTGGTCTTCGCCAACGCCGGCTTCGGCGCCAGTCGCGGGTGGCTCGAGGAGACCCCCGAGCACTGGCGCGCGATGGTCCTGACCAACGTGCTCGGGGCGGCCTACACGGTGCGCGCGGCGATTCCGGCGCTGAAGGACAGCACGGGCCACGTGCTGCTGACGGGATCCGTCGCCGGACGCAAGGTGATGCCCGGCAGCCTCTACTCCTGCACCAAGTGGGCGGTCACCGCGATGGCCGAGGCCGTCCGCCAGGACCTCGACGGGACCGGCATCCGCACCACGCTGATCTCGCCCGGCGCGGTCCAGACCCCGTTCTTCGACGATCCCGCCGAGGGCCGCCTGGAGTCCGACGACGTCGCTCGCGCCGTGCTCTACGCGATCGAGCAACCCGGCAACGTCAACGTCAACGAGATCGCGATCCGTCCGATCGGGCAGGCGGCGTAGGCCCACGACCCGACCGTTACGACTTCGGCACAGATCCGGACTGGCCGCCGCACAGGTCCTTGGCCTAGCGTCCGGTCCATGCCACCGAGCCTCCTCATAGCACCGCCCGCCGTACGCCGTCCGCAACACCGGTATGATGATCGTATGCAGCGGATCACGATCACCGTCCCGGATGATGTGCTCGCCGACGTGAAGTCCGTCGTCGACCGCGGCGGCGCCCCGAGCGTGAGCGCCTTCTTCGCGGCAGCCGCCCGGGACGCCATCCCGGGCGACTCGCTGGAGAAGCTCGCCGCCGACATGGAGGCTGAGTTCGGCCCGGTTCCTCCCGAGATCCAGGAGTGGGCCGATCGGATCCTCGCAGGCGAGATCGACGAATGACGGCGGCCGGCGAGCAACCGGTCGTCTTCGACGCCGGAGCGCTGATCGCGTTCGATCGAGGCACCGACCGCGCCAAGGCTCTCCTGAACGGCACGATCCGTCGCGGGACGCCATTGATCGTTCCCGCCTCGGCCCTCGCCCAGGTCTGGCGTGATCCGGCCCGCCAGGCCCGCCTCTCGCGGCTCGTCGGGGTGGCGGAGGTCGTGCCGCTCGACCGGGTGGCCGCTCGAGGCGTGGGCTGGCTGCTCACCCGGACCGGCACCCGCGACGTCGTCGACGCCCACGTCGCGCTCGTCGCCGCCCTCCGCAACGGGATCGTCCTGACCAGCGACCCGAAGGACCTGCGGCGGCTCTGCCCACGGCAACCGGTGATCGCCGTCTGAGTCGAGAGCATCCGGGACACCGACACCGGAAGCCTCAACGCCCACCCGAGCGCGCCCGGGCCCGAGACCCCCGTTCCGGAGCGTGATCACGGCCGTTTCGGCTACGCCTCGGTACCGTCTAGTACATGTCTTCGCAGTACGTGTTCACGATGTACCAGCTCACCAAGGTGCATCCGCCGGAGAAGACGGTCTTCAAGGACCTTTCGCTGTCGTTCCTCCCCGGCGCCAAGATCGGCGTGCTGGGCATCAACGGCTCCGGCAAGTCGAGCCTGCTGCGGATCATGTCCGGCCAGGACACCGACTTCGACGGCGAGGCCACGCTGGCGCCGAACGCGACGGTCGGGATCCTGGAGCAGGAGCCCAACCTGGACGAGACCAAGACCGTCCACGAGAACGTGATGGACGGCCTGTCCGAGATGAAGGACCTGGTCGACCGGTTCAACGAGCTGGCGATGAACTACAGCGACGAGACCGCCGCCGAGTTCGCCCGGCTGCAGGCCGAGATCGATGCCGCCGACGCGTGGGACCTCGACGCCAAGGTCGAGT
>JADKLW010000217.1_pt1 | contig 29265 bp, 31 predicted proteins | sample 8641881 | NCBI WGS metagenome assembly JADKLW01 (sample SAMN16272185, study PRJNA661076) | feces metagenome | isolation source: fecal sample from diarrhoea affected cattle B | host: Bos taurus | place: South Africa: Lokaleng Village, Mahikeng | collected 2019-09 | reverse complement strand
GAAGCCCCAGAGCAGATAGGCGGCCAGCGCGGCCAGCACGCCCTTGTGTGTATCGCTGGGGGCGGTGCGCGAGGGCGCGGCAATGGAGGGAGCAATCGCCTCCGGGGCGGATTCAGGAAGCGACATGAATAACTCCGCATCCCCTGGGGATGCCTAAAGCCCCCTCATAGCAGCGGCCATTGGCGCCGACCAATCAGACTTTGTGATCCGCATGCCTTGGAAAGCTGATGGACCAGGCCAACCTTTTGAAAGGAGGGGCGTTGACCACTGGGCGTCTATCCGGAGCACCGCCTACTTTCCACCTATCAGCAGGAGCACATCATGAAGAAAACCATCACCTGGGTTTTGATTGCAAACGGCGCACAGGCGCGCGTGCTTGAAAATACCGGCCCGGGCAAAGGGCTCCAGCAGGTGGATGGTCTCGATTGGGCCATCGAACCGCTCCAGGCGCAGGAGATCGTCACCGACCGTCCCGGCACCAAGGGCGGTGGCGGCAGCTTCAACCGCGGCGGCATGGTGCCGCGCACCGACCCCGTCGAACAGCGCGAAACCGACTTCGTCAAATCCGTCGCCGCCTCGCTCGAGCGTCATCAGCAGAAGGGCGATTTCGACCGCCTCATCATCGCCGCCGCGCCCATCGCCCTGGGTGATATCCGCAAGATGATCTCGCCGGCGGTCAAGAAACTGGTCGTGGCCGAGCTCAACAAGGATCTCACCAACCTGCCGACCGCACAACTCGACCAGCACCTGGACGGCATCATCGCCGCCTAGGAAATTGATCAATAAATTCAAAGCGATATAGGCAGAGGCCGATTCAACGCCCAAGGCAGTTGAATCGACCTCTCAATGGGCGGAATCAGTTTCCGAGCCTGCTGAATCGCGACGCGAGCCGGCCGCCGGGGCCCCAGCGGCAATCGGCGCTAAGCTTGTGCTTCGTCGTCGCTTTCTTCGTCGCCACCGCCTTCGATGGCATCGAGAAATTCGAGCAGCATGGAATTGACCAGGTCGGGCCGCTCGATGCTGGGAATATGCGCCACCCCTTCCAGCACGGCGGCAAAGGCATTGGGCATTTCCTCCGACAGATGCTCGTGCCGGTCGATCAGCGCCGTGAAATCCTCGTCGCCGACCAGCAGCAGCGTCGGCGCGCCGACCTCGCCCATCCGCCGCCAGGCATTGGGTGGCCGTTCTTCCTGCGTCAGCGCCGCCTTGCCGAGCGCCATGGCATTCATCTCCATGAACAGCGCGCGAGCCGCCCCGCCGACGCGCCCGCTCTGCGCGCGTGGCCCATCGAGCCATTCATGCGCCTGCACACGGTTGAGCATGTCGAGATCGCCCCGCTCATAGGCGTCTTCTTCGGCCGCCTCGATCTGGCTTTCGGCCTCCGTCGCGCTCCAGGGCGCGCCGGTCACCGAAGTGCCGATCAGCACCAGCCCGATCACCCGGCCCGGATGACGCAGCGCAAAATCCAGTGCCAGCCCGCCGCCCAGCGAGCAGCCGACAAACACTGCCGCATGAATATCGAGCGCCTTGAGCACGGCTTCGAGATCATCGACATGGCTGAAGGCCTCGTCCGGGCTTTCGCTCTCGCCATAGCCGCGCCGATCATAGGCCACGGCCTGCCAGCCCTCCTCGGCCACCATCGCCATCTGCTCGCGCCACATCCGCTTGTCGCAGACCCCGGCATGGAGAAACACCACCGGCAGGCCCTCGCCCGCCACCAGCCCCGCCAGCTGTGCGCCGCCCACCTCGAAGGTGAAAGGCTGGCCCGTCACTCCTCGACCAGCGCGCAGAATTCGAACGCGTCTTCGCGCGCCCAGCATCCCGCCTTGCCGTCCACCGGGCGCAAGTCCTGCACCATCTTCGGCGGCTGCCCCGGCTCGCTGCCGGGCGCGATCACATAGCCCTCGCCCTCGCCATCCGCCAGCAAGGCAAAGGCAAAGGTGCCGCCATCGGGCAAGCCAAAGGTCAGCCCGCCACCATCCAGCACCACGTCGCAATCGAACGTGTCATAGCCCGTGACACTACATTCCCCCGGCGCCGCCGATGCTGCCGCCGCCATTGCGCCCCAGACCAGGGTCGCCATTAGAAATCTCATCTTGCCCCCACAGCAACAGGCGACATCACGTCTGCCCGGCAGTCATCATGATCCACAGAATCTATGTCGCACACTTTTGCGCGGCCCGCACTATCTCAGCCCAACTAAGCCCAAAGCAGCGAAAAGGCCGGCAGTTACTGCCGGCCCTTCCAATTGCTACCGCGTCAGCGGCTTGTACGTTGCGCGCTTCGGGTTCACCGCATCCGCGCCAAGGCGCCTGATCTTGTCCGCCTCGTAATCGGCGAAGTTGCCTTCGAACCATTCGACATGGCTGTTGCCCTCGAAGGCCAGCATGTGCGTCGCGAGCCGGTCGAGGAACATGCGATCGTGGCTGATGATCACGGCGCAGCCGGCGAATTCCTCCAGCGCTTCTTCGAGCGCGGCAAGGGTTTCGGTGTCGAGGTCGTTGGTCGGCTCGTCAAGCAGCAGGACATTGGCGCCGCTCTTGAGCATCTTGGCCAGGTGCACGCGGTTGCGCTGGCCGCCGGACAGGTTGCCGACTTTCTGCTGCTGGTCGCCGCCCTTGAAGTTGAAGCTGGACGTATAGGCGCGCGAGTTGACTTCGCGCTTGCCCAGCAGCAGCACTTCGTCGCCTTCCGAGATTTCTTCCCAGACAGTCTTGTTGGGATTGAGGCTGTCGCGGCTCTGGTCGACATAACCCATATGTACGTTTTCGGCCACGGTGACCGTGCCGGTATCGGGCTGCTCCTGGCCGGTCAGCATGCGGAACAGGGTGGTCTTGCCCGCCCCGTTCGGCCCGATGACCCCGACAATGCCGCCGGGCGGCAGCTTGAAGCTGAGATTGTCGATCAGCAGGCGATCACCGTAGGACTTGGAGAGCCCCTCGATGTCGATGACATTGTTGCCCAGCCGCTCGCCGGGCGGAATGATGATCTGGGCGGTCGAGGACTGCGTGCGCGCCTCGTTGATCTTGACCAGTTCGTCATAGGCCTTGAGGCGAGCCTTGGACTTGGACTGGCGGGCCTGCGGGCTCTGCCCCATCCATTCGCGCTCGCGCTCCAGCACCTTGGCGCGCGCCGCATCCTCGCTCTTTTCCTGCGCAAAGCGCTTGGCCTTGGCTTCGAGGTAGGCCGAGTAATTGCCCTCATAGGGCACGCCGCGACCGCGATCGAGCTCGAGGATCCAGCCGGTGACATTGTCGAGGAAGTAGCGGTCGTGGGTGATGATCAGCACCGCGCCCTCGAATTCGCGCAGATGGCGTTCGAGCCAGGCGGTGGTCTCGGCGTCCAGATGGTTGGTCGGCTCGTCCAGCAGCAGCAGGTCGGGCTTGGAGAGCAGCAGCGCACAGAGCGCCACGCGACGCCGCTCGCCACCCGACAGCTTGGTGACGTCCGCATCGCCCGGCGGGCAGCCCAGCGCTTCCATGGCCACTTCGACCTGCGACTCGAGATCCCACAGGTTCTCGGCGTCGATCTTGTCCTGCAGGGCCGTCGCTTCGTCGGCGGTCTCGTCGGAATAGTTCATCATCAACTCGTTGTAGCGGTCGACGATGTCCTTCTTTTCCTTGACGCCGGTCATCACGTTGCCCAGCACGTTGAGCGCCGGATCGAGCTCGGGCTCCTGGCTCAGATAGCCCACCTTGGCCCCCTGGGCGACCCAGGCTTCACCCTGGAATTCGGTATCGACGCCCGCCATGATCTTGAGCAGCGTGGACTTGCCAGAGCCGTTCGGGCCGAGCACGCCGATCTTGGCGTCCGGGTAGAAACTGAGATGGATATTGTCCAGCACCTTCTTGCCGCCGGCATAGGATTTGGACATTCCGTGCATGTGGTAGATGAACTGGCGAGCCATAGGCTTGCGAACCTCTTGCAAAACAATAGTGGATTGGCCGCCTATGTAGGCCAACGGACGCGCCGGAGCAACGGGCACCCTGCCCGGCCCGCAGACGGAACATTTGGCATGCTCTGGCGTTCTGTGCGGGGGGAGAACACCTGCCTTGTCCCAGCGTCAATTGCCGTTTCCGCCTGATCTGCCCAGCCACCCCAGTGTTTTCGAGAGCGTGGCCACCTTCGCCCTGATTGCCGGGCTGCTCTATCTGGGCGCCGGCATCCTGGTGCCGCTGGTGCTCGCCGTGCTGCTGGCCTTTGCCCTGGCGCCGCTGGTCACCTGGCTCAATCGCCGGCTGCGCGTGCCCGACCCCGTCGCCGTGATCCTGACCGTGATTTTGGCACTGGCCGCACTGGGCGGCTTTGTCTTCATCGCCGGCACGCAGGTGGTCAAGCTGGCCGAGGAACTGCCCGGCTACCAGGAAACCATCACCGCCAAGATCGGCGGCCTGCAGGAGCAGTTCGGCAACAGCGCCCTGCTCGAGCAGATCAATGCCGCCGTCGATGGCCTCTCCGCGCAGATGAATGGCGGTGACGGGGCCGCCCCCGGCGCACCCATTCCCGTCACCATCTCCAACGATCTCGGCTCACTGGGCATCCTGAGTTCGGTGCTGGGCTCGATCGTGGGCCCGGTCGCCACCGTCGCCATCGTCGCCGTATTCCTCATCTTCCTGCTGATGGGCCGCGGCGACCTGCAGGATCGCTTCATCCGGCTCGTCAGCGCCGGCCGCTATTCCCGCACCAATATCGCCATCGCCGATGCCAGCCAGCGCGTCGGCCGCTACCTGTTGATCCAGCTCACCGTCAACACCGTCTATGGCACCATATTCGGCATCGGCCTCTGGCTCATCGGCGTGCCCAGCGCCGTGCTCTGGGGCCTGCTGATCATTCTCTTCCGCTACATTCCCTTCGTCGGCGCGCTGATCATCGCCATCGTGCCATTCCTGCTCGCCTTCGCCGTTGATCCGGGTTGGGACATGCTGATCCTGTCGGTCGGGCTTTTCCTCGTGCTCGACCTCACCACAGCCAATCTCATCGAACCGCGCCTCTATGGCTCGAGCACGGGCGTATCAGCCATTGCCATCCTGCTGTCGGCAATGTTCTGGGCAACCATGTGGGGGCCGGTCGGGCTCATCCTGGCCACGCCGATGACGGTCTGCCTCGTCGTGATCGGCCGGCATCTGCCGCAGTTCCATTTCCTCGAAACCCTGCTCGGCAGCGAGCCGGTGCTGTCCCCCGCCGAGCGGCTCTACCAGCGCATGCTGCGCGGCAATACCGAGCACGCGATCGAAATGACCGAGGAATATGTCGAGGAATACGATACGCCGCGTTACCTCGACGAGGTCATGCTGCCGGCCCTGCGCCTCGCCAGCAACGAACTTGCCGATGGTCCCGAGGCCCTGCCGCAGCGGCGCCTGATGATCCAGTCCTTCGAAGCCGTCATCGACGAGGTGGCGCAGATCGACTGGCCCGAGCACAGCAATCTCCTGCTGATCGGCGGACGTACCGAGATCGACGAATGCGCAGCCACCCTGCTGGGCATCAAGCTTGCCGAGGAAGGCCTGTCGAGCCACGTCCTTCCCCCCGTGGCCATCCGGCAGGAGGCGATCGGCCGGCTCGACCTGGAAGGGGTGGAGGTCGTGGTTCTGGTCTATATGGGCGACGATATCCGCACCCAGACCCGCTATGCAGCCCGCCGCATCCGCCGCATGGCGCCCGATATCCGCGTCGTGGTCTGCGCCCTGCATGACCTGAGCTTGCAGGAAACCACCGAGACGCTGCATGTCGATACGATCTATCGTTCGGTCGATGACGCGGTCGAAGGCACGCTGGCCAGCCTGCGCAAGCTCGAAATCAGCGAGCGCCAGGCCCAGGGGCGGCCGCAGCCCTTTGCCGGTGCCGGTCGTGGCGACGACGCCCTCGGTCGGGCCATCGAAGACATCGCCGACGCGTTCGATATCCCCTTCGCTGCCATCAACCTGCTCGAGGACGAGCGTCATATCGAGGACGAGGACGCGTTCCGGCTCACCAGCATCGTCGTCGAGACCGGCCAGCCCCTTGTCGTCCACTCCCAGACGCCTCATCCGCTTGTAGGCGACAACGCCTATCTGCAGACCAATGGCATCGACCTCTACGCCGCCGTGCCCCTGACCCTGCCCGATGGCACCCGCGTCGGCGCCCTGGTCCTGCTGGATTACGAGCCGCGCCCGTTCAACGACGCGGATATCGCCCGGCTCGAGGCCGCCGCCGAGGATCTGGTGCAACGCTTCGGCTCCGGCACCCCCGTCACCGTCTAGCGCAGGTGGGGCTCAGCGCCGGCCCATGCCCAGGGCCTGGCGGATCGTATCGTCCTGTTCGGTGCGCTGCATGACCACGCCCCACCAGCCCAGTCCGTCATACTCCTGGTAGCCGAGCGTGCGGGCAAAGGCGATGATATTGCCGTGGTCGTCATAATAGCTGCCGCGCTGCTCCTCCCCGTGCCGCAGCCCGAAGCTGGTGAACCGCCGGTCCGGCCGCGTCGAGGCAATCACCCGGCTCTTGCCGTCCAGCAGCATTACTTCGGTGCGCTCGGCAATATTGGGCGGCAAAGCCGCTTCGGTCTCAACAATGGACTGGCCCTGGTTCTGCCAGTCGAAATAGACGCCTAGCGTTCCGATCACGGCGCCCTTGGCCTGCCCATTGGCGCGCACCGCCGTGCTGTAGACCAGCACGTCATGCCCATCGTGGTGGGGGCTCTCCATCACCTCGCCGACGGCATAGTCATCGCCGGTCGCCGTGGCGCGCGCCGCGCGGAACCATGCCTCGCGCGAAACATCGGCACCCAGCAGGGTCCGCGCATGGCCCGGATTGGCGCTGGCCACGACCGTGCCCCGCGCATCGGTCAGCACCAGATCGCGATAGACGCTGTAGAACCGGTTGATCGTCGCCAGCCGGTCGGCGGCAAATGCCACGGCGTCGGCGTCCCCCGCCTCCCCCAGCGCCTGCCAGAACGCAGTGTCGGTGGCCCACCAGCGCACATCGGCGGTTCGCTCATAGAGATTGCGCACGATCAGTTGCACCAGGCTCTGCGCCATGTCGATCAGACGCACGCCTTCCATTTCGTCGACCAGGGTCTCGCTCATCGTGCGGCTGAGCGATATCCGCCCAACCAGCACTTCCTGGAAGCGTACGGCAATTTCGGCGGCACGGTCGGCGAGCCGCTGCACTTCGTCGGCCACCACGGCAAACCCCTTGCCGGAATCGCCTGCGCGCGCCGCTTCGATGATCGCGTTGATAGCCAGCAGCTTGGTCTGCTTGACGATCTGCAGGTTGCTGTTCGAATAGCTCTGCAATTCACCACTGATGCCGTCCATCACCACCCGCATGGCGCGGGGTGAGGCGGCGACGATGCCGTTTTCGTTCGGAGTCATATCTGCGTCCCAATGCACCTTGGGTCGGCCAGACGATTATTGCTTGCCCTCTACCACCTCTACAGCAAAGCCAATCACCCGGTTCGACAGTATTCGGAGGTCCATTGTGGTCGAATATGGTAACCGAGCGGTAAACCCCGAAATCCTGGCAGCGTTAGACTTCGAGCCAGACCGGGACCGATTTGAATGCCGGGGTCTTGCTGCGCGGATCGACTTCGGTGCCGACCAGCACATTGGCCTCGGGATAATAGGCCATGGCGCTGCCCCGCGGCAGGTCGAACATGGTGGCCACGGCCGACATCCGCCCGGTATCGGACGCCAGGGTCACGCTCTGCCCCTCGCTTACCCCGAATGCTGCCATGTCATCGCGGTTGAGAAACACCGCGTGTCGCCCGGCCCCGCCGCGATAGCTGTCCTTTTCCTCATAGATGATCGTGTTGAACTGCCCCTCGCTGCGCATGGTGGCGAGGGTCAGATGCGCACGCGACAGCGCCGGGATCGGCGTGACCACGAAATGGGCCTTGCCGTCCGCGGTGCCGAATTCGGGTGTGTGCATCACCCGGTGCTTGATGTGAAATTCGCGCTTGGCGACATCGATATCGGCCAGTTCCTCCATGCCCGGCACGATCTCGGCGATCGCCTTGCGCACCTTGGAATGGCCGCTGAACACCTTGAAGGCGATGGGCGAATCCGGCAGCAGGCGCTGCCCAATCTCGCCCAGTATCCAGCTCTCGGGACGCACATTGTCGAGCCGGCGGATACCACCATCGCTGAGCCGCACATAGTTGAACATCGACTCCTGCGTCGTCGGCTCCCATTCCTCGTCGCGCGCCGTGACCGGCAGGATCATCACCTCGCCTTCGCCCAGCCCATGCACATGGCCCAGATTGAGCGTGGTGGTGAGGAACAGCTTGAAGCCGATGGCTTCCATGGCGCGGCTGGCAAAGGCCCGGTCCGGCGTCGCGGCCCACAGATTGCCGCCCATGATCACCGCACTGTCGACCTGTCCCGCCTCGGCCGCCTTGAGGCAGGCCATGGTGTCAAAGCCCTTCTCCTCGGGAAACTTCACCCCGAAGGCGGTCTCCATTCGCGCCAGCACGTCCTTGGCCAGCACGGGCTTGACCCCGATCGTGCCGATGCCCTGCACATTGGAGTGCCCGCGCAGCGGCAGGAGGCCCGCATAGCGCTTGCCCACCATGCCGCGCAGCATGGCCAGGTTCGCTATCGCCTCCACATTGGCGACGCCGTGGATATGGTGGGTCATCCCCATCCCCCAGGCGAAGACCACGCGCTCCGCCTGCCCATAGCGGCGGGCGACATGCTCGATCTCTTCGCGCGTCAAGCCGCAGGCCGAGGTGATCTCATCCCAGCCCAGCTGGTCGAGATCCGTCTTGAAGTCCTCGAAGCCCGAACTGTGGCTCGCGATGAACCCGGTATCGGCAAATCCCAGCTCCAGCACCGCCTTGGCAATGCCCTTCATCAGCGCAATGTCGGAGCCGATCCGCGGCTGCAGGTAGTCCGACGCGATCTCACTGCCACCCTTGAGCATCGAGCTGGGCGATTTCGGCACCGAGAACTTCACCAGCCCCGGCTCCTTGGCCGGATTGATGACGATGACTTCCCCACCCCGCTCGCGGCAGTTCTTGAGCATATGGATGAAGCGCGGATGGTTGGACGACGGGTTGGCGCCGATGACGAAGATCAGGTCCGCGCCCGTCAGATCCTCCAGCTCGACACTCGATGTGCCCTTGCCGATCGTCGTCGCCAGGCCCTCGCTGGTCGCCTGGTGGCAATAGTAGGAGCAGTTGTTGACGTTGTTGGTGCCATAGGCCCGTGCCAGCAACTGGAACAGGAAGCCCGCCTCGTTCGATGAACGGCCGGATGAATAGAAGAAGCTCCGCTGCGGATCGGTCGCCTTCAGCCTTTCGGCCGCGTGCTCGATGGCAAAGTTCCAGTCCGCCGGCTCGAAGCGGTCGCTGCCTGCCCGCTTGAACAAGGGCGTGCCCAGCCGCCCCAGATGCTCCATCTCGCGCCCGGTCAGCTCCTGCAGGTCGCTCAGGGGATGCTGGAATATTTCCGCGGGAATGGCCGGCTGGATATCGGTCGACTGCGCCTGCACGCTCTTGTTGCAGACCGAGGGAAACTCGTCGAGCTCGTTGGTCATGCCACCGCGCTGCCCGCCCATGCCATAGGCGCAGGCCTTGCAGGCATTCTTGGCGGTCAGGGCCTTGGCTGCCTTGCCCACGCCCATGCGCGAAATGGTGGCGAGGGTATAGAGGACCTTCTTGGGTCCCCCGCCTACGATATGGCTGGTATCGGCCAACAGACTCCTCCGGCTTGCTGTTGCCCCATTGTCGATGCGTCGGAGGCGCAAGGCAAGCCGTCAGCCGCCTTCCGGCGCCACGCGGATCAACTGGCCATTGTCGGCGTCGGTGAGCAGGTAGATCGCCCCGTCCGGCCCCACCCGCACGTCGCGGATACGTCCCAGCTGCCCCTCGAACAGCCGCTCCTCGCCCACGATCGTGTCGCCCTCCACATCGAGCCGAACCAGCACCTGCCCGCTGAGACCACCGGCCAGCAGGTCTCCCTGCCATGCGGGCAACAGGTCCCCCTCGTAGAAGTCTAGCCCGGATGGCGAGATCGAGGGGTCCCAGTAGTGCAGCGGCTGCTCCAGCCCTTCCTTCTCTGTGCCCTCGCCGATGGGCAGGCCGGAATAATCGACGCCATAGGTAATGACCGGCCAACCGTAGTTGCCGCCGGCCCTCGGCATGTTGACCTCGTCGCCGCCGCGCGCGCCATGTTCCACCGTGAACAATACGCCATCCTCGCGCAGAGTCGCGCCCTGCGGGTTGCGGTGTCCCTTGCTCCAGAGCTCAGGTGCCCAGCCTTCGGGCTGCGGATTGTCCGCCGGCACAGAGCCATCCGGCGCGATGCGCACTATGGCGCCGGCAAGGTCCGTCATATCCTGCGCCCGATGCTGGTCACCACGTTCGCCCAGCGTGACGAACAGGTTGCCATCGGCCCCGATCACCACGCGCGAGCCGAAATGGCGGTTGGTGTTGGTGAAGTTGTTCATGCGGAAGATGGTCTGCTGGTCTTCCAGCCGGCCGCTGTCGCCCTCGAGCACCAGCCGAGCCGACAGCACCGCTGTGCCCTGGCCGCGTTGCAGGCCGGCATCCTCGGCGCGCTCGGCATAGGTGAGATAGATCTGCCCGCTGCTCTCGAAGTCAGGCGCGATGGCAAGGTCGAGCAAGCCGCCCTGCCCCTGGTTATAGACCTCCGGAACACCCGCGATCGGCTCACCCACGGCGCCCTCGGTGATGAGCCGCAACTGTCCGCTGCGCTCGGTCACCAGCATGCGGCCATCGGGCAGGAAGCCCAGCGCCCACGGGTGGTCGAGTCCCTCGGCAATGACGGTGGCGGTCAGGTTGCCCGCACTCGATTCGACACTCTGCGCTTGCGCCGGCAGGGCGACGGCAAGCGTGGTGAGGGCAGTGGCAATCGTCAGCGGCATAAAACGTGGCATTGCAGGGGCCTTTCGACGCGAATGGAGGTCAAACTTGAATGCGCTTGTGGACATGACCATGTTCATGACGACACCGCTTGACCGGAACGCGGCAGGCGGGCAATTTGGGCGCATCTCCCCACAAAATTAGTCGTGAAGCGCACGCCGAACGGATTTTGGCTGGGGATAGGCTATTGAACTGCCGTGCCGATTGGAGGCGACGAATGGAAAAGATCCCGATGACGGTGAGTGGCCAAAAGGCCCTTGCTGCGGAATATGAGCACCGTACCGCCAGCGAGCGCCGTCGCATCGTCGACGCGATCTCGGAAGCGCGCGCTCATGGCGATCTGTCCGAAAATGCCGAATATTCGGCCGCCAAGGAGCAGCAGAGCCTCAACGAGGGCCGTATCAAGGAACTCGAGACGATCCTGGCGCTGGCCGATGTCATCGACGTGAGCAAGCTGTCGGGCGATGCCGTCAAGTTCGGCGCCACCGTCACCTATATCGACGAGGACACCGAGGAAGAAAAGACCTACCAGATCGTCGGCGATCCCGAGGCCGATGCCTCGGCCGGCCGCATCTCGATCTCCTCGCCCATCGCCCGCGCCATGATCGGCAAGTCCGAGGGCGATTCGTTCGAAGTTGCGGCTCCAGGTGGTGCCAAGAGCTACGAGATCATCAAGATCAAGTATATCTAGTGTCCTTTGCGTCGGGTGCATGCCCGACCAGGTGTGACATTTCCGTCTGTTCCACAGGACTTGTCCTGCGGCTTTATAGTTTGCCTTGTAAGAGTGCTCTTTCGGCCCTTAACTAGCCGCTGAGGGACTACTCGCTTTGTCGGAGAGCGTTGCGATGCACGCGAAAGTCACCATCATCGGTTCCGGTCCTGCCGGCTACACCGCCGCCATCTATGCGGCGCGCGCCATGCTCGAGCCAGTGATGATCCAGGGTCTGCAGCCGGGCGGCCAGCTGACCATCACCACCGATGTCGAAAACTATCCCGGCTTTGCCGACGTCATCCAGGGCCCCTGGCTCATGGACCAGATGAAGGCCCAGGCCGAGCATGTCGGCACGAAAATCGTCAACGACCTCATCGTCAATGTCGACTTCGACAAGCGTCCCTTCGTCCTCACCGGCGATAGCGGCGATGTCTATACCGCCGACAGCGTAATCATCGCCACCGGCGCCCAGGCCAAGTGGCTGGGCCTGCCCAGCGAGCAGAAGTTCCAGGGCTTCGGCGTCTCCGCCTGCGCCACCTGCGATGGCTTTTTCTATCGCAACAAGGAAGTGCTGGTCGTTGGCGGCGGCAATACCGCGGTCGAGGAAGCGCTCTTCCTCACCAATTTTGCCTCCAAGGTCATCCTGGTCCACCGCCGCAACGAGTTCCGAGCCGAGCGCATCCTGCAGGAGCGCCTGTTCAAGAATCCCAAGATCGAAGTGCGCTGGAACCACGAGATCGCCGATATCGGCGGCTCGGCCATGCCCCCGTCGGTCAATTCGGTCACGCTGCGCGACATTGCCAGCAACCGCACCTATGAGCAGCCGATCGACGGCATCTTCATCGCCATCGGCCACGCCCCGGCAACCTCTATCTTTGCCGGCAAGCTCGACATGAAGCCGGGCGGCTATCTGCAGGTCAAGCCGGGCACCACCGAAACCAATGTTCCCGGCGTCTTCGCTGCGGGCGATGTGACCGACGACGTCTATCGCCAGGCGGTAACGGCGGCCGGCATGGGTTGCATGGCCGCGCTGGAAGCGGAACGCTACCTGGCTGAACACGAACTCGCCGAAGCGGCTGAATGATCACCATGTCCCAGTTGCCCAGGTCATATTTTGCCTCCTGCCATGTCTCCGCCGTGTTGGCGGGCAAGGTTCCGCACCCCGGCTGATCGACAAGTAGAAAGCGTCTGAACAAATGCTCGACTGGGACAAGCTCCGGATTTTCCATACCGCCGCAGAGTCGGGCAGTTTCACCCATGCCGCCGAAAAGCTGGGCATGAGCCAATCGGCAGTCAGCCGGCAGATTTCGGCGCTCGAAGATGATCTGGGCCTCAAGCTCTTCATCCGCCATGCCCGCGGCCTGGTGCTCACCGAAGTGGGCGAGCAGCTGTTCCGCACCGCCCACCGCATGCACTGGGAACTCCAGCAGGTGGAAACCCAGATGTCCGAGAGCCAGGATGTCCCCACCGGCCCGCTGATCGTCACCACCACCGTGGGTATCGGTTCGACCTGGCTGAGCTCGCGGCTCGACGAATTCCTCAAGCTCTATCCACTGATCCAGCTCGAAATCCGCCTCAACGACGCCGAGCTCGACCTGGCCATGCGTGAGGCCGATGTGGCCATCCGCCTGCACCGGCCCAACCAGTCGGAAATGATCCAGCGCAAGCTGTTCACGGTGCACAACCACTTCTATGCGTCCAAGGGTTACATCAGCGAATTCGGCATGCCCACCAGCGCCGAGCAGCTCGACGATCACCGCATCATCAGCTTCGGCGAGCCCGTCCCCTCCTATCTGGGCGACATCAACTTCCTCGAGCGCATGGGCCGCACCGATTCCAGCCCGCGCCGGGCCGCGCTCAAGGTCAACGCCATCTATGGCATGATGCAGGCCTGCCGGGCCGGCACCGGCATTGCCATGTTGCCCGACTATGTCACCGAAACAGAAGACGGCCTGGTCCAGGTCATGCCCGAGATCGAATTGCCCGCCTATGAGGCTTTCTTCGTCTATCCCCCCGCCCTCAAGAACTCCAAGCGCGTCGGCGTCTTCCGCGACTTCCTCGTCGGCAAGGCGCGCGAGTGGAGCTTCTGACCTTCCGCTTCGCGGCAAGACGCGGCAGTAGCTTTCTATTGAAGGCCACATGAGGCTTGTGGCCGAATGGCGCTTGGCCGGCGCCGTCTCACTCTTCTTCTTCGACCCGCAGCAGGGGTTGCACACATGCCCCGTATAACCACCATCGCCCTCGATGCCGATGACACGCTCTGGCAGAACGAGCAGTTTTTTCGCCTGACCGAACAGCGCTTCGCCGATCTGCTCAAGGACTATACCGACGAGCCCGATCTCAATGCGCGCCTCATCGCCTCGGTGACGCGCAATCTCTCCTTCTATGGCTTCGGCATGAAGGGCTTTGCCCTTTCCATGATCGAGACCGCGCTGGACGTCACCAATCACCGCGTGCCGGGGACCGTCATTGCGGAAATCTTGGCTGCCGGGCGCGAATTGCTCAACTATCCCATCGAAACCCTGCCCTATGTCGACCAGGCTCTTGAGCAGTTGCGGCAGACCCATCGCCTTATCCTTGTGACCAAGGGCGATGTGTTCGATCAGGAGCGCAAGCTCGCCGCCTCCGGGCTTGCGGAGTACTTCGCTGCCATCGAGATCGTCACCGACAAGAACGCGGCGACCTATGCCCGCATTTTCGAGCGCCATACCGATGGCGCAAGGCACACCGTCATGGTCGGCAATTCGCTGCGCTCCGATGTCCTGCCCGCACTCGCCGCCGGCGGCTACGCGGTCTACGTGCCGCATGACCTCACCTGGTCCTATGAACACGCCGAGGCGCCGGTGGACGAGCCACGCTATGCCAGCATCGCGCATCTGGGTGAACTGGCCGATGCCCTTGCCCAGTTCGAAGCGGCCGACCCGGCCTGATTCCCGCGGATCAAGCAATTGGTCCATGCGTGAAGCGCATATCTAACATGTCAGCTGCTTAATTGTTAGGCAGCCAACCGCCCTCTATATGCCCCCGTACACAGCGGGTGCTTCTCCTCCTCCCTTGTAACCCCGCTGCGTTCCCTCCTTGCGGAATTCGTTCCGCAACTATGTGGCTCCGCTCTCCCCTCGAGCGGGGCCATATTTTTTGGCTAAGCCTGCAGCTTTTGCATGGCTGACATGTCCGCCATCGTATTGTCTACCGAACTGATAGAGTTCATATTGCACGTGTCGCTGGTGAAGCCGCTCCGTATCCTCCTCCCTCGGACCCGCTTCTTGCGACACTGAACCGGGATCGTATCCTCCTCCCTCGATCCAGGTTCACCGGCAGAGCGCATATCCTCCTCCCTTGCTCTCTGCCCCACTTTCGATTTGGCTTCGGCCCAGTCATCAGCCCCGTCTTCGGACGGGGCTTTTTTTTGCCCGCCATGCCGACGCAACGAAGTCCTCACGGATGCGTTACTGAGCAGCGCAATCGGTGCGCATGGAGAATTTTGTGGGTCTATCTGTCCTCGTCAGTATCCTGATCACCTTCCTGGTGGTCGTCCTCATTCTCTGGCTGGTGCAGCGCCTGCCCATCGAAGGAGGAATTCGCCAGATTCTTCAGATCGTTGTCATCGTGATCGGCATCATCTCGCTGCTGAAATATCTCGCAGTTTTCTAGCCTTGCATCCCGTCGGGCGCCGGCGGGACACCCTTTCCCTTGACAAGTTGTCGCTGCGCAAAATGCATGGCAGTCATGTTGACCTATGCATTGCTGACCAAACGGTCAAAACCTATATTGGCTTTGTCGCTGGTGAAGCCGCTCCGTATCCTCCTCCCTCGGACCCGCTTCTTGCGACACCGGATTTAGGTCGTATCCTCCTCCCTCGGCCTGGGTCCATCGGTCCGGCGCATATCCTCCTCCCTTGCGCAGGACCCTACTTACGATTTGGCTTCGGCCCTATCATTAGGCTCCAACTTCGGTTGGAGCCTCTTTTTTTGCCCGCATGGCATCGCGGCGAAACGTGGAGACCGCGGCTACGAATCTGCATGGCAGCATTTCCCATTGCGCGTTTGTGTCGCGGGCCCGGCAGCCCGATACTGCCCTCGACCAGATCAGCGGCGTTCGTGGCGCCGCTCCTCCAAGGTCAGCCGCTTCGGCGAATGACCCCCAAGGCCCTGCCCATCCCCTCGGGCGGGGCCTTTCCTTTTCGATGGGTCCGTTCCTGCCGCCCGCCCGGCAAGTTCTGCCGCCTGCGACCCACCCATCCTTGAATTTGCTGGTGTTTTTACCGGCACGCGGCTTGCATCACTGTCTCCGACAAGCGCAGGAGCACATGATGGTTGCCGTCGTCAGCACCGCCTACTCCACCAACACCTATTACAAGGCCGCAGCCTCCGCCCAGGCCGCTGGTGCCGTCGGCAGCAGCATAACGAGCCCCGCCACCGAACAGGCGGCAACCTCGGTGACCCTCTCCGACGAGGCCATCGCTGCCCTGGCAGAGCGGGATTTCGCCACGGTCGTCGCCGATGCACACTCCAAGCTGGCCACCCTGCTCAAGGACGCCGAGCGCACCTCCCCCCTCGAGGGTGGCAAGCTGGCTGTCGACCTCTCCGGCCTCGATCCCCGCGAACTCTACGCCATGGGGAGCGACGACAGCTTCAGCCCCGAGGAAAGGGAGGCTGCCGGCCTCGAAATGCAACGCCGCTTCGAGGCTGCCCTCGCCGGCCCTGCCGCCCTTGCCAAGGTCACCGGCAATTTCACCGGCCTCTACAAGGCTGCCGCCGAATATCTCGACAGTCTGGGGCCCGAAGAGAAGGCCGGCGCAGACTGGCTTGCCGGTCGCGCTGCCATCACCGAAGCGCAAAAGCAGCTGCAGGCCGATCCGAAAACCCTGCCCGATGCCGGGGACGATGATCCCGTCGCGCTCTATCTGGCTCTGGTCGAGGCCGGCGAACAGCTCCAGCCGCGTGACATTGCCGATGTCGCCACCACCGCGCGCAAGACGCTCGACAGCCTCTATGCCGAGGCTATCAGGGCCGGCAAGGCGCCCACCTTCAACAAGGCCACCACCGTCGGCACCTATATCGACCTGTCGAAGTTCGACAGCCGCACCCTCTCCGCCATCGCGCTCAATACCGGCAACAAGTTTGCCGTCGAAGAGGCCCGGGAGGCTCAGGCCGCCTTGCGCGCCAAGAGCGGCGCAGCCCTCTTGGCCGGTTTCCAGAACGCCGCCAAATCCAGCGACCCGACCGCCTTCAGCCAGAATATCATGGCCATCTTCGGCTCGATGAGCGCCGAGGAACGCCAGGCCGCGGGCTGGAGCGACCAGTTCTACCAGGCGGCCGTCGCAAGCTATGTCAGCACCAGCAAGCTCACCCAGATGTTCGCCGAAGCCGGCGGCGAGACGACCGGCTTCATGGGCTGGATGGGCAAGTAGGCCTGCTTTGCAGGAGTTAGATCCTACCTGATCCCCGCGCAAAATCCCTGGATCCGCGCCACCGCGTCCTCCAGTTCCGCATTGCTCGCCGCATAGCTCAGCCGGAAATGCCCCGGCAGGCCGAACGCCGTGCCATGCACCAGTGCCACCCCGGTTTCCTCCAGCAGTGCCATGACGAAATCCTCGTCCGTCTCCAGCTTGGCCCCGCCGGCACTGGTCTTGCCCAGTAGCCGCTTGCACGAGGGGAACACATAGAACGCGCCCGCCGGCACGAGGCAGTCGAGCCCGGTATTGGCGTTGAGCCCGCTGACGACGAGGTCGCGCCGCTCCTGGAACACCTGCCGCCATTCCGCCAGGAAGTCCTGCGGCCCGTTCAGCGCCTCGACTGCCGCCCATTGCGAGATCGAGCTCGCATTGGTCGTCGACTGGCTCTGCAGCTTGGTCATCGCGGCGAGCAGCGGCCGCGGCCCCGTACAATAGCCGATCCGCCACCCGGTCATGGCATGCGACTTCGACACACCGTTCATCGTCAGCGTCCGCGCCTGCAGCTTCGGCTCCACCTGCGCGATCGTGGCAAAGCTGCCGCCGTCATAGACCAGCACTTCATAGATATCGTCGGTGAGGACATGCACATGCGGGTGCCGCATCAGCACGTCCGCGAGTCCGCGCAACTCGTCCGCGCTATAGGCCGCGCCCGTAGGATTGCTCGGCGTATTGAGGATCAGCCACTTGGTCCTGGGCGTGATCGCCGCTTCCAACACCTCGGGCTTGAGCTTGAACCCGGTCGAGGCATCGGCCACGGCAAAGACTGGCTCGGCCCCGCACAGCCGCACGATTTCCGGATAGCTCACCCAATAGGGCACCGGCACCACCACCTCGTCGCCGGGGTTGAGCGTTGCCAGCAGCGCATTGAAGATGATCTGCTTGCCGCCCGAGCCGATGAAGCAATCCGCCGCCGTGACGTCGAGCCCGTTGTCGCGCCGGAACTTGGCGGCCACCGCTTCCTTGAGCTCGGGAATGCCATCGACATTGGTGTAGCGCGTCTTGCCCTCGTCCATCGCCCGCTTGGCGGCCTCGCGCACATTGAGCGGGGTGTCGAAATCGGGCTCGCCGGCGCTCAGCGCGATGATGTCGCGGCCTGCCCGCGCCATGTCGCGCGCCTTCTGGCTGATGCCGACGGTTGCCGACGGCGCCACCCGCTCCAATGCCTCGGACAGAAATGCCATGTCGACCTCCCGGAAATGCCGGGCAGATTGATAGGGGCTCCACCGCGCTGGGGCAAGCTATGCCTTGGGCGGGGCCGTGCTTTCGCGCACCACCAGCTGCCCCTGCAACACCCGTCGCCCCTCCACCTGCCGGCCGCCCAGCGCCGCGTCGACCGCCAGCCGGGCAATCTCGGCCATCGGCTGTTCCAGCGTGGTGAGCTTGGGTGTCGCCACCGCCGCCTCGGGCACGCCATCGAAACCGACGACCGACACATCGCCGGGCACGCTCAGCCCGTGCCGGAACAGCCAGTCCACCGCATACATGGCAATCTTGTCCGACATGGCCAGGATCGCCGTCGGCTGCTCACCCGCGCCAAACAGTTCTGTCATGCAGGCATGTGTGCTCTCTGCGCTTTCCTGCGTCTCGAATACCGGCACGCCGCTCCGGTCGATATCGGCCGCGTCCATCGCCTGCCAGTAGCCCATCGCCCGCGCCCGCGATGTGGAATACCGCGCCGCGCGCACCTGTTCCTCGCTGACCCGCCCCACATGCTGCTCATCGAGCTGGGTGGAGAGGATTGCCAGGTGCTGATGCCCCAGCCCGATCAGATGTTCGGCCGCCAGCCGCGCCCCGCCCTCATTGTCCACGCCAATGGCCGGAATGCTCGTATCCGCCGCCCCGATCGCGAGTGCCACATAAGGCAATTTGCGCTGCCGCGTGATCTCCACCAGCCTTTCGCCACCCTCGACGCAGAGCAGGATAAAGCCATCGACCACCGCGGACTGGATGTTCCAGTCCACCCGCTCGTCGCTGAGTGCCGACACCAGCGCCACGCCGGCGCCCTGCTTGTCGCAGATGTCGGAAATATGGGAGAGCAGCTGCCGCGCCCACAGGTCCTCGAAGAAATAGCTCAGCGGCTCGATCGCGGCGACGCCCACCGCATTGACCTTGCCGGCCCGCAACAGTCGCCCGGTGACGCTCGGCCCCGCATAGCCAAGCTTCCTGGCCACTTCCAGCACATGCTCGCGCACTTCTTCACGCACCACTTCGGGCTTGCTGAACACGTTCGACGCCGTGCCCTGCGATACCCCCGCGGCCTTGGCAACGTCCTTCAGCTTCACCCTGTCAGCGCCACTCGAAACTGCTTCTGCTGTCGTCTTCGCACTCATGCCCTTGATATAGCATGGGATTTGTATCGGTTCAATTTATGCTTGACTCCTGGCCTCCATAGGGGCAATTTGAACCGGTTCAAGCAACGCCTGAAACTGTAATTTGAACCGATTCAAACGGAGATTTGAAATGATCCCTGCAAGCTATCTTTTCAAGGATGTTTACCGCCAGCACTGGCAGGAGCCCGACATGCTCCTGCCCACCTCTGGGTCAGCCCCACTCCGCGGTCTCGTTGTCCCACTCGCAGGGATGATCTCCGTCCTGCGCGCCTTGCACCTGCCGCTGGCGAGCCACGGGTCCGCACGCCACGTCCATCAATAGCTTTGGCACCAGCCGACCGCCCGCGCCGGCCACACTTTTGCCCTCAAATGGTACGCCGAAGGTCAAAATCGCCTCAAACTGGAACCGCATTCGCGTGGCTTAGTCTGAACCATCGTGACGACAAGGTTAAACGTCGATCCCATGCACAAGACCACGTCTCCCAGGCGGAAAAAGTTCAGGCTCTATGCTGTTGCCACCACGGCTTTTCTGACCGTCGGTTCGGTCGCGGCGCTCACGGCGGGCGTCACCCCGGCAACTGCCGCCAACCTTGCCGCCCAGCCGGACACCCAGATTGCGGTGTTCATGGTCCCCCTGACCATTCTGGTCGTCGCGGTGCTTTATGAAGTCGCGCGTATTGCCTTGCGCGGCACAGTGCCGGAGCAAGCCATGCCGCTGCGCCGGCGTGCCCATCGTCACTGGTCGGATGGCCAGCACGAGGGTTGATGACCTCCTGTCTCCCTGACGAAGTCCCCACTGGGCCGGCCATGCGCCGGCCCTTTTCTTTGTCCAGCCTCGGGCAATCTCCCTATTGATCCATTGCGGTCAGGGGTTCACATTCGCCCAAAGGAGGACTTCAACATGCTTGTCGATACCATCCTGCAGACCAAGGGTGCCGCCGTTTACACCCTGCCCGAAAGCGCCACCCTGGCGGAGGCGGTCGGCGCTCTTAACGCGCACAATATCGGCGCCCTCGTCATTATCGGTGCGGGCGACACGATTGCCGGCATCCTCTCCGAGCGCGACATCGTCCGCCGCCTCGGCGACGACGCGACAGGGGCGCTGGCCCTGCCGGTCGCCGCATGCATGACGCGCACCGTCATCACCTGCAGCCGCGATACCGAGATCGCCGAGGTTATGGAGCGCATGACCCGCCAGCGCATTCGCCACGTGCCGGTAGTCGAGGACGGACGGCTCGCCGGCATCGTCTCGATCGGTGACGTGGTCAAGCGCAAGATCGAGGAAACCGAGCAGGAAGCCGAGGCGCTCAAGGAGTACATCGCCGGCTAGCAGCGTCCCAGCAGCTAGGCGAGGCGCATCAGCCCCGCCGCAGTGGGGCCGAACCCCGCCTGGCGGTAGAAGCCTTCCAGGTGCGGCTCGAAATCGACATGCAGCCACTGCGCCCCGCGCTGGCGCGACACCGCGGTCGCGCGCTCAAGCAGCCGCAGCGCAATGCCGCGCCGGCGATAGCGCGGATCGACGCAGGTATCGAGAATGAAGGCGTGCACGCCGCCATCCCAGGCGACATTGACGAAGCCGATCAGCCTCGTGCCATCATAGGCGCCGATATGGGTGAGGCTGCGCGCCAGCACAGGCTGGAAGCTGCCCCCACGTTCGCTGCCCCAGGCCGCCTGCCAAAGGCGCTGCATCGCCGCGTCGTCGGGAAACGGGTCGGTGATGATTTCGATCATGAACGCGCCCATCCTTACCAACCTGAACAAGTCTTCATTTGCCGGCAACCTCACGGTGAGCTGCGCTGCGCTAGTGGACCGGCGGGCGTGGCCAGTCGCATCGCGCGGTCCGCCCCAAACGCTGTCCGGCCGCACGGACAGCGGGCAAGCCCCGGCCACTCATACTGGCCGGGGTTTGCTTTTGTCCGCCCCTCGGCTACCAATCGTCAAGCCACCACCGGACCTGCCATGACCACCCTGCCCCTCGACCCGGCCCGCCTGCGCGCCGAATTCCCCGCCTTCGCCGAACCGTCTCTGGAGGGCCAGGCCTTCTTTGAAAATGCCGGCGGCTCCTATACCGCCCGCGCCGTGCTCGACCGGCTCGACCACTACTATCGCGCCACCAAGGTTCAGCCCTATGGCGCCTACCCGGCCTCCCGGGATGCCGGCGCCGCCATGGATCACAGCTACGTACGCCTCGCCCAGGCGCTCAATGTCAGTGCAGACTGGATCCATATCGGCCCCTCCTCGTCAGCCAATACCTATGTGCTGGGCAAGGCCTTCGCCGAATGGCTCAAGCCCGGCGACGCCATCGTCGTCACCAGTCAGGATCACGAGGCCAATACCGGCGCCTGGCGCAAGCTGGAACGTCACGGCATCGAAGTCCGTGAGTGGCAGGTCGATCCCCGGACTGGCCGGCTCTCGCTGGACGCGCTCGATGCCTTGCTCGACGGCAAGGTCAAGCTCATTGCCGCGCCGCATTGCTCCAATATTGCCGGCGAGATCAATCCGGTCGCCGACATCGCCGCCCGTGCCAGGGCCATCGGCGCCGTCACCGCCATCGATGGCGTGAGCTATGCGCCGCATGGCCTGCCGGACCTCGCGGCGCTCGGCTGCGATATCTATTTCTTCTCCGCCTACAAGGTCTATGGCCCCCATCAGGGCGTGATGGCCATCCGGCCTGAACTGGCCCAGGCGCTGCCCAACCAGGGCCATTTCTTCAACGATGCCAAGCTGCGCTACCGCCTGACCCCGGCCGGCCCCGACCACGCCCAGATCGCCGCCACCGCCGGCATGGTGGACTATCTCGAAACGGTTGCCGCCATTGCCGGCGACGGCGTTGCCGGCGACGATCCCTTCCGCCGTGCCCACGCGGCCATGCGCGCCCAGGAAGTGGCCCTCATTGCGCCGCTGCTGGATTACCTGCGGCAGAAGAACTCCGTTCGCATCATCGGTCCCGACGATCCCGCCGACCGCGCGCCCACCATCGGCCTGGCCCTTTCCGAGCCTGGCGCAGTCGTCGCGGCCCGCCTGGCCCGCCACGGCATCATGGCCGGCGGTGGCCACTTCTATGCCTGGCGCCTGCTCGAGGCGGTCGGCATCGATCCCAACCATGGCGTGCTGCGACTTTCCTTCGTGCACTACACGACGCCCGAAGAAATCCAGCAACTGATCGCGGCGCTCGATGCCGAATTGACGTAGCGGCCTCGCCCAATCCTCGGGCTCACCGCCCCCTTGCAGGGGCGGGTTTCGACTGAACTTCAGAGAACTACCAATGTCCCGCCCCGTCGCCGCTCTCCTGCTCCTGATCTGCACCATGCTCTGGGGCTTTGCCTTCGTGGCGCAGAAATCCGCCATGGATTTCATGGGGCCGCTGACCTTTGCCGGCGTCCGCTACCTGCTCGGCGGCATGCTGGTCCTGCCGCTCGCCTTCTGGGAGCGGCGGCGGCGCCCCTTTGCGCTGACCAGCCGGCACTGGGGCCTCATCGTCGCCATGAGCCTGGTGTTCTTCCTTGGATCATGGCTGCAGCAGGCCGCGCTCACCACCACCACGGCCACCAATGCCGGCTTCCTCACCGGGCTCTATGTCTTCTTCGTGCCGGTTCTGGGCTTCCTCGTGTTCCGCACGCGGCCCCACCCGATCGTCTATGCCTGCGTACCGCTGGCACTGATCGGCATCTACTATCTCAATGGCGGTGGCCTCGACAGCTTCAATTCCGGCGATCTTCTCGTCGTCATCAGCGCCGTGTTCTGGGCCATGCAGGTCATCCTGCTCGGCCACATTGCGCGCATCACCGGCCTGCCCGTCTTCGTTTCCGCCGTGAGCTTTCTGCTCGCCGGCACGGTCTCGCTGAGCCTCGCCTTCGGGCTCGAAACACCCTCGCTGGACGGCATTGCCGCGGGGTGGATCGAGATCGCCTATGCCGGTGTCTTGTCCACCGCGGTGGCCTTCACCTTCCAGGCCATCGGCCAGCAATATGTGCCGCCCGCCAATGCCGCCATCATCCTCTCCGCGGAAAGCCTCTTCGCGGCTTTGGGCGGCGCGCTGCTGCTGGGCGATCGCCTGCCACCCATCGGCTATGCCGGAGCGATGCTGATATTTGTGGCCATTCTGGCGGTCGAGGCCATCCCGCCCCTCTGGGCGCGACGACGGGCGCATGTTCCGCGCCCCACCAACTGACCGCCTATTCGCTGTAGCGATACATCTGGTAGGTCTTGCAGAGGATCACGGCCACGCAGCCCGTCAGGGTGATCTGGTCGGCGCTGACCTGGGTAATGGTTCCGGCCGCCGATTGCCCATAAAGATGCAGGTCACCCTTCCACTGGTTGGGCTTCACCTGCCGCGCATGGTCGATCATCAGCGTGTTGAGATAAGGCAGGTTTTCCGCATTGTCGGCGCCATTGCCCAGCCAGATCAGCGTGCCGCACAGGGCCGTGCCGTCTTCCCCGCACAGCTCCACGCTGTAGCGGGAATCGCGCATCTCGATTTCCCAGATACCTTCCGGCGAAGCCAGCGCCGGAACGGTTGCCCCCACCACCACCGCCACGCTGGCGAGCATCCGCAACGCCGCCGCCATCATGGGGCATACCGGAACATCTGGTAGGTCTTGCAGATCACCAGCAACGCGCAGCCCTGCAGCGTCATCTGCGTCTCGCTCTGCTGGGTGATGGTCCCGGTGATCCGGTGGCCGAACAGCTGCATGGCGCCCTTCCATCGATTGGGGCCGGTCTGGCCGATGGCATTGGCTACCGGCGCATTGAGAAACCGCTTGTACTGCTCGTTGTAGTCGGCATCGGAGAGCCAGACGAGCGTACCGCACAATTGCGTCCCGTCCCCGCACAGCGCCAGCTCGATCCGCGTATCGCGCGTATCCAACTCCCACACCCCGTTGGGCGAGGCCTGTGCTACCCCGGCGCTCACCGCCAGCATCGCCAACCCTGCCACTATGCCAAGCCTTTTACGCACCACGATCGATCTCCTGCACCTGTGGGTTTCGTTCGTCCACCTTGCGTATCGCCGGCTGAACGCTGCCTGAACGCCATGCCTCTAGATACCGTCACCGCGCCGTCACACAACCCCGCTAGCGTCACCGTGTTCCGGCCTTCCCCCACCCGGCCCGAACCTGCCGCGCCCCACGTCCCCAACGTCGCGCCCGGCTCCTGGAGAGCATGGCCGCCAACCCCGGCTCTCCGCCGATCAGATCGGCATCTTGGCCGCCCGCCGGGCGGCCTCTTTTTTTGTGGAGCGCCGGTCTTTCCCCTCGCGCCGCGTGCCCTGCTCCGGCACAACCATGCCATGGCCAAGCTCTACTTTTCCTATGCGGCGATGAATGCCGGCAAGTCCACCCTGCTGCTGCAGGCGGCCTACAATTACCGCGAGCGCGGCATGCGTCCGCTGCTCTATACCTCCGCGCTCTACGCCGAGAACGGAGTGGGCCTCATCTCCTCGCGCATCGGCATATCCGAGCCTGCCCAGCTCTATTCGGCCGAGGACGACCTCTATCAGTCCGTCCGCGACGAGACCGAGACTGGCAAGGTCGACTGCGTCTTCGTCGACGAGGCCCAGTTCCTCACCCCCGACCAGGTCTGGCAGCTCGCCCGCGTCAGCGACCGGCTGCGCATTCCGGTCATGTGCTTCGGCCTGCGCACCGATTTCCTCGGCAATCTGTTTCCCGGCAGCCAGCAGCTGCTTGCCATTGCCGACGTGCTGCGGGAAATTCGCACCATCTGCGAATGCGGCGCCAAGGCCACCATGGTCGTGCGCCAGAGCATGGATGGCCGCGTGCTGACCGATGGCGATCAGGTGTCGATCGAAAAATCCGTCTATGTCTCGCTCTGCCGCAGGCATTGGGAAGAAGCTGTCGGCCGCTGGCCGGTGAAAGGACCTTGAGCATGCAGCCTGCCACCACCGAACCTACCGGCGCCCTCACCATCCGCACCCTCGCCATGCCCGCCGATACCAATCCGGCCGGCGACATCTTCGGCGGCTGGGTGATGAGCCAGATGGATATTGCCGGCGCCATTGCCGCCGTCGAGCGCAGCCGGGGGCGCGTGGTGACCGTCGCCGTCGAGGCCATGACCTTCATCGCCCCCGTCAAGGTCGGCGACATCCTGTGCGTATATACCACCGTCGAGCGCGTCGGCACGACCTCGATCACCATCGCCATCGAGGCTTGGGCCCGCCGCCAGCGCCTGGCGGATCGCGTCAAGGTCACCGAGGGTCGCTATATCTATGTTGCTCTGGGTGAAGATGGCGCCAAGCGCCGCATAGATCCCTGATTTTCCTGAAGCATTCGTTCAGCCGCCATTCAGGCTTCAAGTGCTTTCTCAGCCGTGCTTGCTGCGCAGCGCGAACCACATCGCCTTCCGCAGCAATCATCGGGGCTAACATCCGCTACGGATTCTACAATTTCTTCGGAGCCGGAACTCTTTTCTTCCCGTCTCCGTTTTCAGGTCAAACAAACTGGCGGGTCACCAGCGTCGTGACAAACCAACTGCCGGTCAACAGGAGCGCGAACGAAATGAACCGCCACACCCGCAAGATGGTGCTCAATCTCGCGACCGGCATTGCCGTCGCAGCGACCGCTCTGGTCGTCTTCCTGCCGGCTGCCAATGCTGCGCCGGGCACCATCACCAGCAATGTCAATGTCCGCTCCGGTCCCGGCACCAGCTATGCCGTCGTCGATACCGTGCGCCGCGGCAGCACCGTCGACGTGCAGCAGTGCGAGGGCTCCTGGTGCTATATCGTCAAGCCCGGCGCCGACGGCTGGGTTTCGTCCAGCTACCTCAGCGCCCGCGGCGGTCCGGTCAATCCGCAGCAGCCCGGCCTGTCCTTCGGCTTCTCCACCGGCCCGGGCGGCCCGACCTTCAATTTCGGCATCGGCGAGCAGCAGCCGCAGCGCCCCGGCCCGCGCCCGCCGGTCGTGCGCCCCGGCCCCAGCTTTGGTGAAGTCTGCTTCTTCGACCGCACCCGCTTCCGCGGCGACAGCTTCTGCATGGAATCGGGCGAAAGCACCCGCGATCTGGGACGCTGGGCCGACCGTATCTCGTCCATCGACAATCCCGATGGCCTGCAGGTTCAGGTCTGCTCCGAGCGCAGCCTGCGCAACTGCCGCACCTATACGACCAGCGCTTCCTCGCTCGGTGACTTCGACGACTATGTCGTCTCGGTCCGGGTCCGCTGATCCGGCACGATCCTTCTGAGGGGCGCAGCCAAGGCTGCGCCCCTCGCGTTTGCAGCCCGCTTCGAGCACAGGACCATTTGCCATGCACCATGTCCGCCGCCTGCTGACCGCTCTGTCCGGCCTCCTCGTTCTCCTGGCATTCGCCTACGCCCCGGCCATGGCGGCCTCGCCCTCCGGCACCCACGCCTGGAGCGCCGACACGCTGGTGCTGCGCAACGGCCCCAGCACCGCCTATCACCTGACTGGTGAAATCCCCTCCGACCTCGCCATCAAGGTGCTGCGCTGCCAGAAACTGTGGTGCCTGGTGGATGGCGCCAATGCCCGGGGCTGGGCACCCAAGCGCAACATCTCCTTTGGCCGCACGCCCGACCGCTGGCCCAATAACGATACCGCCTATCCCCGCGGCGCCGGCACCGTCTGCTTCTACACCGGCACCAACTATACCGGGCAGGCGCTCTGCGCTTCCTCCGGCCGCGTCATCCAGGACCTGGCGCTGGTCGGCCTCGACAACGGCTTCGCCTCGGTTCGCTTGGAGGGCAGTGTTTCGGTCGCCGCCTGCCGCGACCGCTTCTTCCAGAGCTATTGCGAGCGCATCATCACGTCCCAGCCCGTGCTGCACCGCTATCTGCAGCGCAACCTGTCTTCGCTGCGCGTCTACTGACACCCGGGCCGGATCGACTGCCCCTTCACAGTCGTCCGGCACAGGATTACTCTCCTCGCGCGACACGATTCCTCGAGGAATGCGTGTTCTGCTTGAGGGGGAAGACCATGCCAGCAATATCGAACTACTATTTCCGCACCGCGATCCTGTTTCTGCTCGCGGGCATTGCGGTCGGCATCCAGATGTCGATCAGCCAGGTGCATAATGTCACCGGCGCCCATGCCCATATCAACCTGCTCGGCTGGGTCACCAGTGCCCTGTTCGGCGGCTATTATGCGCTGAACCCGGCCAAGGCGACCGGCCGCCTGCCGCTTGTGCAATACGCCGTCTATACTCTGGGCGTGCTGCTGATGACTGTTTCGCTCTACCTGCTGCTGCAGGGCAATACGAGCCTGGCGCCCGTCGTCGCCGTCAGCTCGCTCATCACCTTCGCCGGCGTGCTGCTTTTTGCCTGGATTCTCTTCATGCCCGCCGGCGCCGGCCTGCGCGGCACGACCCAGCCGGCGGAATAAGCCAGGCCCGCAATAGAGCAAGCGCCGCCCAGTCAACTGGACGGCGCTCTGCCTGGCAGCGCACTTGCTTGGGACAGCTCGATAATTTGCGCCACCACTCCGGGATGGAGCCTGGTTCGGATCAGGCCCGGAAAGACAATGCGTTCAGGAGCCGGTCGGCGAGGGCCCGCATTGCCTCGACCTCCGGAACCGCGACGATGACGACGACGCCCAGCATCAGCGCATAGCCGGCCAGCCGTCCCAGGACTGGCCTGCGGACGATAGTGCCAAAACTGCGCTGTGCCATTGGTTGTCTCCTGAACGCAAAAGCTGTCCCCCACGGGGGACGCCCAGCGCACTAGAGGAGGCACGCTAGCGTTTCAACGCGCCGGCCCGGCCCGCATAATCATTGCCCTGGCGCATAATGGGTCAGCCGTCCTGGCGGCGGTACAAGCCGGGTGACACCCCGAAGCGCCGGCGGAAGGCGGTAGCGAAATTGCTGGCCTGCCCATAGCCCAGTTCCCACGCCAGTTGCTTGAGCGTCAGCGGCGTCCCCGCCTCCAGCGCCGCCCGCGCCGCCTCGAGCCTTGCATCGCGCAGATAGTCGAACACCGTCGTGCCATAAAGCGCGCGAAAGCCGCGATTGAGGCGCTTGGGCGAAAGCCCGACATCCAGCGCCAGCGTTTCAAGGTCGGGCGGATCGCGCAGCTCGGCCAGCAGGCGGTCGCGCGCCAGTCGGACCCGCCTCACCTCGGCAGCGCCCAGTTCCTGCCCCGCATCGGGGCCGCTCTCCAGCCGCTCGAACAGATGCACGAGGAGTTCGAGCGCCTTGCTTTGCTGGAACAGGCGCCGCATGGCGCCTTCATAGGGCGAACGCAGCAGCAGGTTGCTCACCGCCCGCGCTGGCCCCGACAGGGGAGCGGACTGGGCAATGTTGTCGCGCCGCACCGACAGCGCATCCATCACCAGGTCGGGTATGGCGCCATCCGGTCCCAGCAAATCCAGCGCGCCTCGCTCCAGCCGCACGCCGACCGAGCGCCAGCCATGGTCCGTCGAAATGTCATAGCGCACGCGCCGCTCGATCGGGGAAATGGTGAAACTGCGCCCGTCCTCGCCCCAGAGCTGGTCGTCGCACCCTTCCAGGTTGACCGCGCCACGCCCGGCCAGCATCACTCCCAGCACGAAGCGCCCCTGATTGGCCTCGCCTCCGCCCACCTCCATGCTGAACCGACTCCGGCCCGTCGCCTCGGCGCGATACAGCCAGATTCCGGGCAGTACCGGGATTTCCTCCATATAGGCCTGCGTTGATCCGCGCCGGAAATCGGCCCGCTCGCGCCGGCCGAAATCATGCGTCCACGTACATTCACCGCTGGCAAACAACCAGTTCGGCATCGCGCCCTCCCGCGCCCGAAAGCTCGCTCCAATACAGAAGTCCGGCCAACCTGTGCAGTCTTTTCTACGAACGAAGCCTGGCCAAAACTTATGCCGGACAGCTTTGCTTATGCGCGGGCACCGGCAATGCCTACCCAGATGCGGTGGAACGAGTCGAATTTCCGTAGGCCGCTTACGACCCC